>Ga0307515_10000079_pt1 | contig 227532 bp, 258 predicted proteins | sample 17_EM_MG_FD_194513 | JGI IMG/M metagenome (GOLD analysis project Ga0307515, IMG submission 194513) | Populus trichocarpa ectomycorrhiza microbial communities from riparian zone in the Pacific Northwest, United States - 17_EM | ecosystem: Host-associated > Plants > Roots > Unclassified... | reverse complement strand
TGCTTGCGGTCTCGATGGCGCCACTTCCCGCCGAAGAGATGGAGGAGCTGGAATCGGCGTGTCTGCGGATCGGGTTCGAGCTGGTTGATTTCGCGAATGGGAGTAAGGGTGGGAGGAACGAGTATGGCGAGGTTATGGGGATGGAGAGGGTTAAAGAGGCGTTGGAGGCGAATGATTGGACGGGGGGGAGTGACTGGGTGCCTTCAGATGAAGATGAGGAGGGGGAGGGTGGGGACGGGGTGAAGGCGATTGGGGATGAGATGGGGAGAGAGATGTTTGGGCTTCATAAAGCGATTTTTGCAGGTGAGGATGGGGATGGGGAGGAAGAGGGGGAGGAGATGCAGGTTGAAAAGTTGGAGGCGGTGATGACGAAGTTGACAATGCTGAAAGGTATATCATTCAATGGAAGTCACTCGCTGGCATCGGCGAGGCTGATAGAGTGTAGACATGGGCGACGATGTCTCGAAAGAGGAGCGGCGGAAGATCGCGGCGAAGGCGGTAGCGGAAATCATAAAGTCTTAAGTTACAGGTATAATGACAAATATAAGATAACGCCTACCCAAAACGATTACACAGCACCGGCATCGACATGACCCTTTATTCCTCAGTCTTCCTCCAACTCCATGGTATCCCTCGACTCCCCAATCTTCCCAGCCAACACGGTTCTCTCATACTTGACCGCCACCTTCACCGCCATATCCAGTGTCCGTTTCTGTCTAAACAGCCCACAAATCTCGAGCGCCTTTTCGTCCTTATCTTCCTTGCACGCCATCATCAACAGCTGTAGTAGTGCACGATCAATATTGTTTTCGCGGTTCGCAATCTCCATGCGCTCCTCGACATCGAGAATTCTTGCCGCCGCGCTGTCTTGCTGCAACGAGAGCAAGATGCCGTGGCGTAGATATGTCTCTTCCAATGCGTCAGCGCTGCCTGCCTGCTCGGGTTCTTCAGCGAGTTTGCTAGATAGCGGGATCTTGAAATCAAATTCGCTAAGGAGTGGACGCGGGAAAAAAGGATATTGTTCTCCACCCTGGGGATTGTGTCAGTCGTTACAGAGCAACGGAATTGTCTGGTGTAATTGGAAGTACCTTGAGGATAATGCAATGAAACTTATCCTGTGCTATAGCCACTGGCCAATAACTTTCCTCCTTCCTTCCTCCCGCCAGCCGCTCTAGCATTCTCGTATCTAACAATGGTGTCCACTTCGCTTGTCCCGCCTCTCGCCAGTGCTGCAGCACAAGCAAAACGCCATCCGAGTCGTAAATCATGGGATCCCCATTGTCAGAGAAGAAAACGCTTGCTAAATTTCCGCCGGGAGGTAGGGCCACAACATCGTTATTCTGCAGCGTCTCATCACGCTTGATGTTTTCCAGCGTATACGTCAATTGTGTCTTCCCATCCGCACCCACCGGCCCATTGCCCATAATGAGTACATAATCCCGATAGCTCGCACATGTAACCACGGGTGTATGTTTTTGTTTGTAGATCTTAAACGGTACTCCAAAGAGTGTGTAGACCCTAACATATCCCTTGCTTGTGCATGCCATAATGTAGTTCTCGCTCAACGCAATACTAGTGATTTCCTCGCCCTCTGGGAGCGAAGTCCGCCAGTCCGCCCGATTTGCCCATGACTCATGTGGGCGGTAGTATAGCATTGCTGGATTTCTGTTATTGGGTTGGCACGAGAACAGTGCGCCATTTTCGTTGAGGCAAGCTTTGTCCTGAAGGAACTGGTCTGTGAAGTGGACGTCGCGGTATGACTCTCTATCGTGAAACTCGATGGTGACAGTATTGTGGGTGCCTTGGTCTACAGTCCAGACGAAGCCGACCATATTGAGGCATAGGTACCGTCGTTTTCCACGCCAGGGGGTGGCGGATGGTTGAAATGGCTCATGGATGCTAGGGGACCATATAGACCCGAGGGTGAGACGTTTTGGCTCACGTGCAGAGTCCGCAAAAGTAGATTTTCGTTTGCCGTTGATTACGGGGTCTAAATACCCGCCGTCATCGTCGTTTTCGATCCAATCGTCCAGCTCCTCTAATTCACCCTCGGAGTCGGGACCAAGTATGCTTTCTAGCGGATTGGGAGATGCGCGGCGGGCTGGCCTTCCCTGACCACTGCGGATGGTAGTGTCTGCGGAGTCGGTATCGTTGATTAAAGGAGCAGGTCGTGTAGAAAGCTTTAGCCTCCCCGCCAGCTCTCCCGGGACAACATTGGGCAGGGTGTAAAGTCTTCCTTCATTCGTCGTAAAGGAGATTGTATTCTCTATGGGATGCCACGCCAGAGCGCAAATATTCTTGTGGCTGTACGTAGCCACAGCCGTCTGATCCTTCGATTCCCAAACCACAATCTTTCCATCCGTCGCCGCGCTTACCAGAAACGCGCCATTAGGGCTCCAGCAAAAGTCCGTAATCTCTCCCGTGTGCTCTCCCGAGAACTTGCGCTGCTTTGCCCAATTCTCTCTATCCACAACAACAATGTCTCTTGTTGCCGTGGGAGCTGCAAATGCACGTCCGTCGGGACACCACGCAACCTTGACGCTGATCTCGTCGTTGGCCTCTACCCGTTTGATGATTCCATCCACCTTCTGTATCAGCTCCGGTTCCTCGGAAGTGAGAGAGTAGACGTATATAACCCCGTCAGTGCATGAGACGGCGATGTAGTTCCCGGATGGGTGGAACGAAACATGTTTGTTGCTATTACTCTGATCTCGGAGCAAGAATACCCGTGCCGTATCCTCAATGTTGACAACTTTTACGACTCTATCATCAGAGGCAACAGCGACCCATGCTGCATCGGGAGAAAGCGCGACATCACGAGCGGGGAGGATGGTGCGCAGGAGAAGTTTAGTGGGAGTGTTTGTGACAGAGGAGAAGAGGCTGACGGTGCAGTCTTCGGAGCACGAGATAATTTTGTCGTTCTGAAGGTAGCATTAATTAGAGGTTGGGGATGTGGTGAGAGGCGTGGAGAGTGACGGAACGTACAGAAGCTACGATACCCGTATTGTCACCTGTTGTGTCAATTGTAACCGGCTCGTCCTTCGATGCTGTGGTGAATTTTCGGATGAAGTTGTTTGTGCCGGCCGTGTATAAATATTTGCTATCTGGGGAGTAGTTGACAGAGGTCTGACCCGGGGGATCTGGATTTCATGAGTCTCGTAGTTGGCAGTACTATATACTACTTACGGGCAAAGAGGGGGCCTTGAATGCCCTGTGTGCTCGACATGGCGTATCCAAAAAAAAGGTAATGGTTGCCAATTCAAAGGGATAGGTAGTATCAAGTGTGGGTGCCAATGGTGTTGTGTGTTTTTCTGAGGAAACGCGACTCGGCCACTTGAGTTACGCGTTCGGGGGTCGCGCTAAACGTTCCATTAAAATTACCTAACTCACTCGAGATCACTCGAGATCACGACTTGATCTTTGGGGCTCATTTTTATCAATAATATAGTAGGTCCGTTACCAATAATACAACAGTTCATTAACTTAGTCCAGCCGGGATAATCATAACTACGACATCAAAAGCCCCACAGCCCACCCAATATTCAGCGTCCTCAAGTCCTGATAATTCTGCCCGACGCCCAGAAACACTACTGGAATGCCTGTCGCAAAGACCATGCTAATCAACGTACCAATCTATATTCCTGGATTAGCCTATACACCATTACCATCAGTTGCTAGGATAACTAACCATGTCACCAACGGTATCGCACTTGCTTATGATGAAACCATCCAATGTCCTCTGGCTGCCAAAGGCTGCATTAAAGTTTCTTGCCTGCATTACGGAATCCGTACCCACTAACGCCTCACCAACCATCAAGATCTTATCCGGTGCCGCAAACTTAGCAAATTTCTCTAGGGAGCTCATGAGCCTCACGTCGTTGTGTCGTCTTCCAGCAGTATCGATAAGTACGACATCAAAGTTCTCCTTTTCTGCGTATTCCACAGCGTCCTTGGCAATATTGGCGGCATCCTTGCCGTAGCCCTTCTCGTACAGCTCAACGACACCTCCCTCTCTCTCACTCAGCTCCTTAAGATTGCGAGCATGAACACGCAACTGCTCGACGGCACCAGATCGAAAGGTATCGCAGGCAGCGATCAGTACCTTATATTTATTCTGGAGGAGAAAGAAACAGATCTTTGACAAATTGGTGGATTTGCCGACACCGTTGACACCGACGATGGAAATGACGTACGGCCGGGAACCTCGCGATCTCTTTTGCTGGATCTCTCGTAACAGATCGAGGGAGTTTGTCGGTGTTAGAATTCGTTTGATGGCGGCCTCGACCGCAGACCTGACAATAGCTTCTATGCTCTGAAAGCTGCCGGTCTTCTGACCCACCAAACTGTTCTCCACATTCTTAACAATGTCGTTTGCCGCTTCTTGTGCAACATTCTTCTTCAGGAGGTGGTCCTTCATTCCTGCAAGCGCTTTATCCATATCCTCCTTTGTTAAAACTTTACCACCTACAAAGTTCCGGAAGAAACCGAACGCGCTGCCCGAGGCGGATTGCTTCGCATCCGCTTGTTTCAATATCGCATCCACTTCCTCACCCAATTCCTTCAACACAAATTCTCCCTTTGAAGTTTTCTTCCCCCATTCTGTCTGATCGATGTAATCCAACTTCCGACCTGACTCTTCTCCGGATCCGTCTTGTTGCGCAGAATAGTCCAGCATTTTCCCATCATCTTCGTCCGCATTTCCCTCCGCATCCCACTTTCGTAGCTTCTTGCCTCCCTTCTTTGCAGAAGGTGCCGGTGATACCTCGTCGCCGCTTGAGGCATGGGTGGAGCCCTTGTTGCGTCGTCCACGACCTCCACGAGCCCGCTTGGCAGTGATCACACCAGAAGCACTCAACGGACCCGGAGATATAGGACGAGGGTTGTCAGGAGTAGCGGGGACTATGAGCCCATTGACAGCTGGGGAGCCCGGCCTTACCGGTGCTTTTAAGAGGCCCGGAATCGGAGGAGGAGGAGCATCCCATTTATCGTTCTGTGGGCTAGCAGCTTGTGATACCTCGTTGGGTAGTACGTTGATAGTTGCTCGTGCAACGGTTCCGTACTTCTTCTCCAATTCCTGGACCCGGGAGGTGAAATAATCATCGAAGTGACATTCAATAGTCGACGTGTGGGGTTTCTTCAATTGGTCGCCGTAGAGAGATGTGAACAATTTCTTAACTGTATCCAGGAGTTCGTCAATCCAAGTGAGCTGCAGAAGCGACTGGTAAACGGCGATAAAAATTAACCCAAGGTCGTTGGCAGTAGTCCATTTAAGTGTGTATGAATCCTTCTTGTACCATTTACCATCGCTACCCGGCTGAACTCTTTCTTCGATGAGGACGTCGCTGATGAAACTGTTGACAATGCTGGCATTAACCGGAGAGTACTTTTTAGACCACAGCAAGATACCGGAGGTGGTGAGGATCTCGAAAGAATCCAGCGCCGAACGGGCGCCGAAGTCTTCAGACATGGTGTATGCTATACAGCGGTGGACTGGACAAAGGGAGAACAAGACAAAATGGCGATGAGGAAGGTGGATGTACAGAACTGGGTCGACAGAATATGAGATGTAAGAGATGGAGCTCTTCTCTGTTCACTTCTAAATGCTGACCCTACACCCTTATCTTTCTTGTTATCATATCTTATCCATCTCATCATCCTTTATCGCATATTATCGATCACATCTTTCTTGCTATCAATCTGATCTCGCCACCTGGTCCGTGCGCTATTTATTTCAATGTGGGGCAGGGCTGCGGGGTTATACTCGAAGAGATACAACTGTAATCTGAGGGCAATATAATTAACACTCATTCCTCCCTCCCATAACACTAAACAGAAAGGCAATTCCTTCGGTCCGGCACTTTCAAACCCCGAATCAGTCCTCCGTCGACAGTCCCGCCTATACTACCATCAGGTACCCATGCTCCGCCATAACTCAATCATACGATACGAGATATAAATATAGACTGCTAACAAAATGGATTCTACTGCAAAAGTTACTCTAAAATCACCTCTATCAATTCCTTCTCCAAGATGTCTGGACGACCGGATCCAGCGCGGGACCCAATTCCTACCGCCTCCAATGTGATTATGATTGACAACTATGATTCGTTCACCTGGAACGTATACCAATACCTCACTCTTGAAGGCGCAAAGGTCACAGTCATTCGAAACGACAAGATCACGTTGCAGGAATTAATCGAACGGAAACCTACGCAGCTCATTGTGAGCCCCGGACCGGGGCACCCCTCCCGCGACTCTGGTGTCAGTATTCCTGCAATCAAGCACTTCTCTGGAAAGATTCCGATATTTGGTGTTTGTATGGGCGAGTATGTTCCTCATGAAGGGGATGGCCAATGGCCAACGAAAGCTGTGGCTAACGCGGCATTATGACTCTAGGCAATGCATATTTGGCACATTTGGCGGAGAAGTTGAGTACGCTGGCGAGATCGTCCACGGCAAAACCTCTCACATTAAGCATGACGGGAAGGGAATCTACGAGAAGGTCTCCCAGGATATCGCGGTCACGCGCTATCATTCTCTTGCGGGCACTCAAACTACACTGCCTGCTGAGCTTGAGGTCACTTCTTGGACGGATACCGGTGTGATTATGGGCGTCAGACACAAGAAATACACGATTGAAGGGGTGCAGTACCACCCGGAAAGTATTCTGACGGAGGAAGGACGCATGCTCTTCCGCAACTTCCTCAAGATGCAGGGAGGTACATGGGTCGAGAACAAAGCCCTTCAAAAGGCCGCGTCCGAACCAACTGCACCAAAATCAGGCTCAATCCTCGATAAAATCTATGCCAATCGACGGATTGCGGTTGAAGAACAGAAGCAGATTCCCTCACAGCGCCTGTCCGATCTCGAAACACTCCACCGCTTATCACTCTCTCCCCCACTCATCGATTTCCCTGCTAGACTTCGGTCTGTGTCAACAAAGTGTGCAATTATGGCAGAAATAAAGCGCGCATCGCCTTCAAAGGGGGAGATTGACATTGAAGCCTCCGCTGCAGTTCAAGCCCGGACATATGCCCTTGCCGGCGCTGCTGCTATCTCTGTACTTACAGAACCCGAGTGGTTTAAGGGATCCATTGATGACCTGCGTGTTGCTCGCCAAGCCGTTGAGGGAATGCCCAACCGACCAGCAATCCTTCGGAAAGAGTTCATCTTCGACGAATACCAAATCCTCGAAGCTCGTCTCGCCGGTGCAGATACTGTCTTGTTAATTGTAAAAATGCTCGATGAAGAGTTATTGACAAGATTGTACGATTACTCCAAGTCTCTAGGGATGGAACCCTTAGTCGAAGTGAACAGCCGCGAAGAGATGAAGAGAGCTTTGAAGTTGGGTTCGAAAGTTATTGGGGTCAACAACAGGGACCTCCACTCGTTCAAGGTTGACTTGGAGACTACGAGTGGCCTGGTCGATATGGTCGACGCAAATCAAGTCACACTTGCCGCACTCTCCGGTATTTCGTCACGAGTAGATGTGGAGCGATATGAGAAGGATAATGTTGGCGCTGTATTGGTGGGTGAAGCATTGATGCGGGCCGGAAAGAATGTGACATCGTTCATTGCTAAGTTGCTTGGAGCACCTCCTCCCGAAAACAAGAAAGCCGATGTTCTCGTCAAAATCTGTGGCACACGCTCTGTAGAGGCTGCAAAGGTTGCAGTTGAGTCGGGAGCAGACATGATAGGTATCATCTTGGTTGAGGGCGCTAAACGGAATGTGGATGTTCGAACGCAAAAAGCTATTTCAGATGTCGTACACCATACTTTGAAGGGAGGTGTTGAGCCCGTTGATGAGGCGAAGGTCCCAAGTCTTGACTCTTCGGCAAAAGACTGGTTTGAGCACTCTCGGTCACAGTTAATTTCACACCCTACCCGCGCGCTTCTAGTTGGTGTGTTTATGAATCAGTCGTTAGAATTTGTTCTCTCGAAAACGAGGGACCTGGATCTTGATATCGTCCAGCTTCATGGCGATGAGCCGATCGAGTGGGCCCGTCTCATCCCGGTTTCAGTCATTCGCCGATTTGTACCGGGCCAGGAAGGAATTGGCAAGAGGGGCTACCACGCCATGGTGTTGTTGGACTCGGGGGCGGGAACTGGACAGAGATTGGATGTGGAAAGCGTTCGGGATGTGTTGAAGACTGGTGTACCAGCTATTTTAGCTGGGGGACTAGATTATAGGAATGTTGCGGAGGTAGTCGGATTGAAGGAGAATGGCTTGCTAGGCGTTGATGTTAGCTCTGGTGTGGAGACTGACGGCCGCCAGGATCTCATGAAGATTCGTAAATTCGTGTATCAAGCGAAGGGTAGGGATGGAGGCGATTGAGACGAATATGCATATGGTGGTTTTGCTAGAGTTAGAAGGAAATGGAGGTGATCATGGTTTTATATTTGCAAAGAAATACGAATGTGCGGATTAAGGAGAAATAAGATAATAACAGTGTGACTTCACTTCGTTCAGTAACAAAGGTTTCACCCCCAGCCTTCGGCCGGGTCCCCCTTCTCTCGATATTTATACTATGAATATTATACTCACTTATCAAATATCATCCGAACAAAACCCTAACCCAAAACAAGATTCAAATAAAAAAAAAGAAAAGCCAAGTAACCTTTTGAAAACCCACTTTAGCAGTATTATTTTGTATGCCGCACGCATACTATCTGGTGTGCTGACATTTAACACACGCACAACTTCCTGTGGCTTGTGAGACGATGAAACGGACATCTGTTGTAGGAGAAACGCAGCCTGTTCATTGTCATAGCCTTCCTGGAGTTCAGGGAGGAGTAGTTGGGAGACGGTGTCATGAGAGGGGATTTTCTTCTTGCACCATTTGGCACAACTCAATGCATACGGACGATCTGCAATTCCAATATCGCCCTTTGCAAGCGGCTCAACAAGTTGTAACCGTTTGCCCTGACCACATATATCCGACAAGACATTGATCATATCTGGGTTTTTATCCAAGAAGACCATGAGCTCCCGCCACAGTGGAATGGCGGACAGAAAGTTGACATCCAGTCTGTACTTACAGCGAGACTTATGGAATATGAGGTCGCTGACTGTAGACTTGAATGGACATTGATTGTTCCACCAGGTACATCGAATATTGTTTGGAGCTTTGTTTTTGCGTCGTGACATGTTTGGTCGTGGGGTGTGGTCGGTGCGGTGTTCGCGCATAGTAGTATGAAGCTGAGATTGAATTTTGGACGTCGGCCTTCCACTATCGCAATTCCAAGAAAGAAAACATCAATGACCGTTGTAATAATAACCGACATGACTAGTCATACCGTTAGAATAGTACCGTAGTATTACTAGTAATCATAGTAATTATCGCATAAGGCCCATATTCATCTCCTAGTCGTGGTCTTGAGAAGTGTCGGCAATTTCAGAGTTGTCAGCAATCCCACCATCCCTGTTGTGTGTTAGTACAGCAGATAGCTAGCGCTCAATGCTAAGTACTTGTCCTCCACACCATCAGCAAGTTGAAAAAAGTCATTTTTGATGTAATAAGAATCAACTCATTTCAAAAGAATCAGGCAGAATCTCCAATTGTCACCACCACACTCCGGATCCCTCAATCGTAGAACGGAACTCCTAGGTAGTTTGCAACCTGCATCCTACGTTCATCAACATAGGCATTATTAGGTAGGGCGGGAAGACCGAGCGCTACTGAAGCGGCCTGTAGTTGATCACCTGAGGATCATACAGTATTAGCAACTTTCACATCCACCAGATGCTAGAGGAACACTTGCGAGTAAACGACGCAAGATCACGACGCGTTCCTGGTAATTGATCACTGCGAACTCCAACTGGATAACGAAGCGGTGCCATCTCACTAGCCGAGGCGTTGCAGAGCCTCATTGGCAGTAGTTGTCTAGTTGGATTGTTTGTTTTTGTTTTAATCATTCTGCGTTCACTCTAACTAGAGTATGGCAGTACCTAATTCCCCTCCCCCTCCGGATGGCCGGCTAGGTGGGGAGCTCCCCTCCTTTTACCCTTCTTTCTTCTCCTTAAACAAATCAAAAACGAAAGCAAGTTAATGATCGCACCTGAAACAAAGAAGAACCAAGTGAATGACTGCTTAGTACACTCTGCTCTGCTCAGCGGCGTGGGAACTTCCCGACCTCTGTGGCCGCTAGGAGTCCATCACTGTTTGATCGGTTGGACTGTTAGTCATGCTGCCTGGTCAAACGAAGACAGAGATACTCATTTTGCACGTGTGTCAAAATGCGAACCAGCTGCTGGTAGTTCTCGTTGGCCTGTTGCTGAAAAGCGTTGAACTGTTGCTGAAGAGCACCGACACCGCCTGCTGCGGGTATATTTGGAATCAATACCACCTCGTCGGAGATGGTTCCCAACATCATCTTGGACGCCTTGGAGGTGGTTCACAACAGTAGCGATGTTCGGCTGAGCCATGTAGCGGTTAGTGAGCGTTGCTAGGGATATTAAACTGAAAGCGTTTAAAAGTACAATATAGGTCTCTATCATCTAACCCTGCCTGCGGCTTAAATATGTCTCCATCTGGGTTAAGTTTGTCAATGTATTGAAGTACCGCTGCGTGCCACCAACCCTCTAGGAAAGAACCTGACTGCGTTCCAAGGCTCTATGGGGTTTTGGCTGATTTAAGTATTTGGTTGGTCTTAAAAGGAGATACTCCAAGCAATATGAACGGTCGTTGACAGCGCCGGGACCCACATTGCTGTTATATTTAGCTACTAAGGACTTAAGTTCTTAACATACAGACTTGCGGGTCATTCCGAGGGAACTAATGTACAACCCCGCTAAGCTTGTCCTCCTCTACACTCCATATAAGTACCTACCAAGTAAGTATTATCATACTTTCCCACCCAGCCACCCCAATCATGCCAGCTACGGAAGACTTCATCTATCTGGAGTCTATGCAAGTTGTGTCTCCTCATCACTTTTTCTTCTCCCCTAACCACCTCAGGAACTCGCCAATTGGCGCCCCGAAAATGCTTCCACCCACGCAGTCAATATCTCCAATACACCACTAGTTCCCAGGCCCCTTCCGCAATCTGTGTCCGATAAAATTGCAAACCTTCTCATCTGCCACGACTTCAAAGGCTCATATCATCCCACCGAAGCTACGCAAGGTCTCTTCTCCCCGGGAGATAGAGAACAAGAATCAGTTTATACCGCCGAATATCTCCAGTACACAACAACCTTCACATACTTTTCGCACAAGCGCGTTTCAATCCCTCCAGCAGTATGGATCAACGTCTGCCACCGCTCTGGTGTCAAGGTCCTAGGGACATTCCTTGTCGAGCACAGCGAAGGAAGCTCGGAGGCCGGCCGCCTGTTTGAAAAGGGCAGTGAGGGAGAATATCTCTTCGCGACCCAGTTGGAGAGGATCAGGGAGACGTATGGCTTCGACGGATGGCTCCTCAACATCGAGAGTTCCTTCCCGCTTCCTTGGAGCCCACTAGAGCTTCAGAAATGGATAAAGGAACTCAAAGCGGCCGGTGGAGAGGTGGTCTGGTATGATGCTGTCACTGTGTTGAATCAGGTACATTGGCAGAATGAGTTGACGCTGCTCAATGCACCGTTTTTGTATGTAAGTGATGGGATTTTTACAAACTATGGATGGAGGGAGAGGGAAATAAGGGGGACGAAAAGGATGGCGGATGTGATGGGGCGCGCCAGTGATTCATGGATGGGGATTGATTGTTATGGGCGTGGGAGTTTGGGGGATGGCGGGTTTGGGGTGACGGTAGCGTTGGACGCGATCCAGAAATATGGATTGGCTGCTGCGATGTTTGCACCTGGATGGACGTGGGAGAATTTCGAAGGGAAAGGTTTCCATGAGGTGGAGAGGAAGTTTTGGGTTGGAGATGGAACACCGCAGGCTCTTGGTGTGGCCAAGTACGTTACCAACAAACCAGCTGGAACAAGCTCCTTCTTCTACACCGCCTTCAATAGAGGCTTTGGACGAGGATTCTGGCTTCGCGGAAAGGTATTTTTACCACCAAACAAGCGACATCTCATGCTAACTAGCGAAGAAACTTACAGACGCAAATTGGGTCCACCTCGGTGCCCAATCAATCTTACCAAACCAGCACTCCTCACTATGGAGTTACGACTCTACCAAAGCCTTCACGGGTGCCTGGTCCCTCAGGATCACATTCTCACCCTCTTCCTCTATACAATTCACACCCCTCTATTCGGTCGGCATAAAATTCACACCCGACCTCGTTCTTCAATATGTTTTCCAAACCTCCACTTCAGGTGTAACAGGATTATACTGGAACTTCCTTTCCCAATCTGGCACAAAGGAGCGGCGGATGGAGGCTTTTGAGGGACCATGCGCAGGTTGGAAGTCGGTTAGTGTATTGACAGGGGATGAGGATGTAGACGGATCTACAATTACTGAGGTGGGAGTATACTCTTCGCCATCCTCGGTTCCTTTAGAGATGTGGCTGGGAGAGTTGATATTTACCACTCTTGACGATTCGGAGGAGGGGGAGCAGCCATCGAAAATTACTAGTGTTGTTTTCCATCCTGCAGAAGCCGGTGTAAACGCAAAAGTGTCATGGAATTTATACCCCTTCTTTGCCGACGAAGGGGTGGTAAAGAAAAGGAGGAGGGTGGGAATGTGGAGTGATCAGACAATGGATTACGCATACTTTATTGTGTGGAAAAATAGCAAAATGATGGGAGTGGCATATGCGTGTGAATTCGTTGTTAAGGGGGAAGATGACGGTGAGGGGTGGAGGGTTAGTGGTGTTACGTGGGAGGGAGCTGTCTTTGAAGGAGATGAAGCGCATTGAGTTGATACCCGGAGTAGTAGGAATAAATATATGGTTATCATGAATCCCGTAGGTAGATGTTCCTTTATTACAACCTATTTGGCTAAGTCTTTCGAACAACCATCTCTCGCGCTCTCGACCTCTCCTCGACCTCCAACTTCCATTCCATTCCACCGTCATCCCCTCCACTCTTCAGAACCTCGCCAACTTCATCCTCCTCCATATTAACAACTAAACATATCTGCGTACACCTCAGAAAGCTATCTCTTACGCCATACCTGCCTCCTCTAACAACAACACCCACAATCCCGGCCACATCCCGTTCCAGCCGTATAGCACCCAACTCGTTAATCCTGCCCGAATATCCCCAAATCCTTTTCTCTAACAGCTTCGAAAAGTAATTTGCCGAAGTGCCGAGAAGGCGGATAAACGTCTTCTCTGTCAAGATACGTTTGAGTGGGTTCATAAGTGTGTCCCAGCCATTCTGGAAGCGTCGCTTCACAAGCTCCTCATCTGCACCAGCCCCGCCACTGTCATCATTGGCATATACTCCCCCTCCAGTGGTGTCGTCTTCGGGAACTACATAATCCACATCCCGGAACGCATCTGCTAACAGTGGTCTCAAGCGGGGTTTGACAACTTGGTTAAACACCACCATAATCCCATCATTAATAAGCTCGCCTGACTTCGCTTCAAAGGAAGTTTCCATATTCTTGAGTGCCTCACGGACGTTCTCAGCTTCCTGCGCGAATGGAAATAAGTCGCGAAGATCCTGCATACCGGTGTTACCACTGGTTGCGATGAAGCTGTCGATGATACGGTGAGTGTAGTCCGACGCTGTGTCAAGGTTATTGATGAGGACCAGAAAACTGATGACTCTTTCATCTGGTGGAGGGGCTCCCGGGACCCCCGATGTTGAGCGTGGATAGCTTTCATCCCGCATCTTCCGCTGTATCATCCCTACAAAGTCGGAAGTCAGGACCCGGCCAACTGTGGAGATGACGCTGGTGACTAAAGCGTGTTGTGATGTTTCTACTGCCCGCTGGAGGAGCTTGTTGACGATGTACATCACATCATCAACAGCCGAGGTGATGTAAGGTGGATTTGAGGAGGTAGAGGGGGGTGATGAAAGTGATAAAGATAGATCTGTAGGCGCCTCGTCTAGCTGGAAAGCTTTCTCTACCGAGCGTCGGCAGAAGAAGGTTGTCATTGTGTTGAAAGGGCTCACAAGACGGTCCTGGACTTTTCGTGAGAGGTTAGAGTTGGTGATGGCGGGTGGGAGTTTAAGGGGTGTTGGTTTATCTCCGTGGGGTGGATCTGGTTCCGTCTATGGGAGAGCGAGTTAATATTCATTCTTGATGGAGTGATATGTAAGACGTACCTGACATTTCCGGGTTAAAAAGCGACAATAGAGTGACCAGCGACCAAGCATTACGCCAATTTCAGTGAGGAGCAAGTCAACTTCTTTAACGTCTATTCCTTCCTCTTCAGTATCAAACCCTGCTGCTGCCCCAGCCGCTGGCGAATTAGACCTAGGTGTTCCCCCCAGAGGTCCTCGTGGGCCTGAGAGAAACGACTGCACCAAGAATGAAAAGGCATAAGATTTGATGTCCGTAAGCTACGCATTATCAGTGCCCAGTTCTTCGGGCTGAACTCGGGGTATAATACCTTTCTGTCCATACCCCTCTCATCCATAAAGGTATCAATGATAATCCCACCTTGGGTATCTGCCTCAACCTGCAGTCTCTCAATAACCTTAACCATCCGCCCTTTTCCATAATGTTTATCCACCAATGCCCCATGCTGTTCTACAATAGTCGCAATGTGTTCAAAAAGCCTAGTCATAGCGGTAGCATAAAAAAAGTCTCCTGCTTGATCCCCAGGTTTATTCGCCAGCGCCGCTCTAGCTCTTGTAGACACGCCCCCACAGACATACTTTCCATACACCTCCAGCCCCACTTGCGCCCTCCCAATTAATGGAAATAGCTTAAAGAACCTTGTAACATTCTCTCCGTCAGAGCTCGCTGCCGCCTTTATAAACTCCCGCAGAAACAATCCGCACAACGACTCTGCAGCGTTCTCCAAGGTTACAGACGGAGGATCCGGTACTTCAGCATTGGAAACCATCTCCTCCGCAAATTCTCCCTTCACAATTTCTTCTGGGATCTTGCTGGCGCGATGAAGATAGCTCGCAGCGGTCTCCCAATCTTGGGGAGCACCCATTGACCCAGTAACGCCCAAAACACATGCCTTAAGCTCTGAAACCTGGTCCACAACTTCCAGGGTAGCTTTAACCCTCGACTGCTCAGTGTCTAGGCGCTTGACAGCAGAGGAGACACGGTTGGCGGTTGTGGCCGCGATGGAGAGTATATTATTCGACAGTGAACGTGCGGCGACAACCTGCGTGCCTAAGTGTGCCCGGATAAGGTCGAGGCGTGAGAGAGTGTGAGAGAGCTCGGACTGGGTGGATAGGAGGGTCTGGAATCTGGATGCAACGAGTATCTCTTGAGCGTTCAAGTAGGCAAGTGCTGCCTGAAGTTCTTCAACTGTCGAACAGGAAGCCACGCTGGGAGGTGAAGGTGGGTTGGCATTTTCGTTGTCCTCATTGGTGGAGATATAGGTAGTTGCGGAGGGCATCGCGGAGAGAGCGTAAGATGAGGTACTTAAACTGAAAGCTTGGAAATGAAGAGCCGAAACGGGGCTAGGGTTTGCATCAGTTGGCAATCTCAACTCTCGTAACCTCCGGCCTCACATCTCGATGGAAGAGTATTTTTCACACAGGAGTTGTACAATAAATGCTTCAATTTACAAAGTATTTCCAAAACAGATATTAATAACATACGCCAAAATGATACAAAAGCGAACACTTAACACCACGATCGCCTCTCAAGTTCACATCAATACATTATGTATACACATATCTTCTACTATAATGAAGCGAGAATCAATTAGTTCAAGCTCCTCGCCTTCCGCCATTCGTCATCAGGGTGACCTTCTTAAATTTCTTCTTCTTCTGCCCTTTGCCGTGATTTGGAGCGCACCCACCAGCACCACTGTCTCCGAGGGACTCCTCTATCTCTATCTGCGCCAACATCTCCTCCTCTAATAGCAACTCTTGCTCCCAATCCGGCAGCCATCCTCCAGTATCATCTACTCTCCGATGTACCGGCTCTTCATTGGTTGTGATGGCAGGTGTACCCCACACAGTCCGGTGATGCGCAGGAATATCGGGTGGAAATGAAGATGCCAGGCCCGCAAACACAGACTCTCGATTATTTCCAAAGGATTGATTGTCGCCTGAGGGTGGAGACGTTCCAGCAGCAAACAAAGCAGCCTCGCCGTCGTGCGCATCAGCACCGCCAAAGTCGCCATCTTTAAACTCTCCCCTGACAACTGACTCTCGTCTGCGTTGCCTTACTGCTGACCATTTTTCCTCGTCCTCAAGTTTCTCAGCTCGAATCCGGTCGCGTTCCTCTTTCATTTCCTTATCCCTTTTTTTCTTCCGTCGCCGTTCAATTTCGGGCTTGAATTTCTCCAGCGTGTCTGGTGGCACAATATCGGTCCAGTCACATTCAAGGAAGCTGACCTCACAACCATATGGAAGATGTGCAAGATATTTGGCGCGCTTTCGAAGGTCATCATCCACAGTGTGACCTGTACTTACATTCTCAACTCGTGGCAGAATAGTTAACGGAAACGCAACGAAGGACCCAAATGCGACCTTCAAGATCCGGATATCGAGAGGTGACAGATAATAATGAAGCAAAGCCTGATAAAAGTAGTAGGGTGAATCGTGCGGTGCATTGGCGGCAGCTACAGATCGTGGATGAGGAGCCTGCGTGCCAGACAGAGACGAAGACAGGGCAGCCATAGAAATATACTGATGGGTATTTGGCGGCCCTTCAATTTGCTGCACAGGCGTATGGGACTGAGATACGTGGCCCGACCGGGCTTCATGTAGGATATGATACATCTCCGGGACATCGTCTGTGCTTTCCATGAATACAATTGGTGGCTTCTTCTCTTTCTCCTTCGACTTTTGTGGCCCCGTTGCTGATGATGGCGGGTTACCCATTCCAGCCAATCCTTCCATCTGTGACTGGATCATGCCCACAGCCTTCCTGGACCAAACTCCTTCTTCTCCAAACATCAACTCGTCTTCCTGCTGCATTTGCTCAAGCTCCTGGATCTCGCGGTTGAATTGGTCCATCATGTAATCCTTCGACCCTTTCATGACTCTCGCATAGTCCATCACTTCCGCAGCAAAGTGCCACGGAATCTCCCCCAAGTCAGACGGCGGATCAGCGCCATCTTTGGGTAACGCAAGAGTGCTGCCCGGCTGTCTCATAATCAATCGAAGGACAACATCTTCTCCATCCCGCGGAGGTTCGTTCTGCTGTCCCGTGAAGAAACGAACAGGTCGGATATCGTTCATATACACACTATCCGTACAGATCACGCACCGCTTGTAGCGGGGCTTCCACTCCGGTGGTCTATCGTCATCCTGAGACGCCATATATCGGACCAGACAAGGCAGGCAAAAAATGTGGCCACATTTCGCCATTCGAGGGGCCACAGGTGTTGAAAGGCAGATGGGACAGTTCGGACATTGAGTTATAGCCGATGCCAAAACTTGAAGGATATGATCCCACGGAAGATGAACATCCGAGTCAACAGCTTGGGCTTTATAATCCCCACGAGGATTTACAATAAAGCGATAGTTGGAGTTGACGTAGCTGCAATTCATCAGCCCATGTTGGGCTACAAAATCAGGATAGCAAATTCTGCTTACCGAGCCTTGTCAACTGCATGATAGCCAGACCCCAAGCCGTAGGTTGGAGCTCTGCGGTTGGTTCGAGGACGGTAATCGTTGTAGGATCGTGGGTAAGGGGTCGAAACATCCCAATTGATTGCGATAGAGGTGCCCTTGCGGCTGCCGCTCGACGACGTCACCACCTATCTCAGTAATCAGTCAATAGGTAAGCACAGAGAGAGACGGCGCGCACCTGGTATTCAAGGCCACCATGCTCCCCAGGTTGAGGGGTATTCGGCTTGCGGTGATTTCGATGTCCCTTTCTTGATGGCTGGTTGTTTCTGGCAGAGCCGTAACTACCGCCACGAGTGACCGAACCAGCTCCAGAACTTCCCCCACTCCCTGCACGCCTTTGTGGGTCATTTCCAGAAATACTAGTTGAGGGCTGCTGTACAGGCAGCGCAGATGAGGGCGGACCACTACTATTGCTAGGTTTTGTTGAGATACTGGTCGGGAGTTGTGTACTCGAAGACATGATCTCTTCAGGACAGGATGGCACTCGACTCGACACCACGACAGGTATTGGGTGCAAACGGCGATCGAGTAGATGCACAAGAAAGAAGATTGAAGATTGTAACAAAGATATCTGGCTGCGAGAGTAGACAATTGAATGGCATACCCTGAGGTTAACAAGACCAACAGGTCGTGGGCATGGGAAAGAGCTCCAAGTCGCGACGGCGGGGCATAATTACTCATCTGATTGAGCAATATACAACAAAGACCAAGATAATCGAGAGTGAAGCTTGGAATAGCTGAATTTATGGTAAAAAGGTCAAGACTTAAGCTTTTCTAAAACTTTTATGAATTTTCGATTGATGTACTTCTGTCACAAAATATGACTCGCATTTTTTATATCGTGTTATTGGCACAAGAATCACCCTATTTAGCCTATGGATCTCATATAAGCTTTCTCTACTACCCAGGGACAGTCAAAACCAAGCACACAACTGTACGGTGGTTTTTGTACTTGTCCCGAGAGACAGAAAACATCAAAGCTTCAGCAACCTTGATGCCGAGAACAAGGTGCCTCACGCCGGTTTCACGGGCTAGGGGGCTAGCTATTCTGCTGGCGGCATTCTGTTGTTGCAAACCTTTAGAAGATGTGCCGAATAATTGAGAAGTGAGGTTGACATCAGGATATGGGGTAGAGTACTTGGCATAGGTACTATCCCTGTTGCGGATCTGTCGCGCGTTTTCTATACTGACAACGCGACATCTAGCAACATCACCATCTCCACCATGCGATGTCTGCCGAGACCCCGATTGTGATTGACGACAGCAGCGACGAAGATTATATACCACCAAGTCACCTAAAGCCCGCATCGAAGCGCAACCAAACTAGAAAGTCTAATGCTCGCCTCACGGCTTCGCCGACAAAACAGAGGAATAAAATTAAACCTGAACCCGACGACCCGCATTACAGCTTCATGACCAAAGCTCAAACGACAGCATCTGCCTCTCGCAAAAACCAAGTCCCAATAACGCAGTTCTTTACTTCTCCGGGCAAGAAACCCCTACGTCAACCGGGTATCGCTTCGTTCTTTTCGGGCAACCCAACCGTGCCTTCTCGTCCCATGGGAATTGGAGTGATTCTTCCCGAAACCGATAGCGAACCTCTTGCGCCGCTACCGTCTCCCTTTATCTACAGGAGTCCCTCACCAACTCCAACGATGTTTGGTGATGTCCTTATTCCAAGTTCTACTTCCACAATAAACGGCGAAGTTGTGAAAACAACACTGAAACGCACCTTGTCCGAAGTTACTGAATCTCTGTCAAATTCGACAGCAAAGTCTGCAGACTCTCCTCCCTCCAAATTCGTGGCCATACGCTCTTTCGGCAGCTCATCAACCCAGACCGCGGGCACTGTGGTCCAGCCCGATACGGTCAACAAGCGGGTTTGGGCAGCTGTCCCAGCGGTCCAGCGGGGTTTATCAAACCCAAGCATACACATCCCTCCTCCAGCATCAACTCAACCAACAATGCGGTTCATCGATCCTTTTGCCATTACCTCAACAAGCAGAGCTTCCTTGCCCTCCGCCGCCATCCCGCCAATGGCTGCCGTGATTAATCCGATCCCAAGAACTCCGACTCCTGCCTCTTCCGCCTTCGTTTCTGGGTTTAAAGCAGTACCTACCCAACCACGACGAACTCCGTATACCCCCGTTCATACCGAACCCGTACAGGGAGAGAAACCAATGCCCGAATCCTTCAAAATGTCCTGCGAGCGCTGCAACCTCACCTTCATGGCTACGACGCCCACAGCAACAAATCCCGCCGGAGACGGTTTTTTATGTCCCGTTTGTGCCTTTCAACCTACCATTATAACTTCCTCACCTCGCGATAGCCTAGATGACGGAGATAGAACAGAGCACCCGTCGGCTCTAGAAGATAGATGCGCTGACTTGTATGTATTGGTAGACCTTCACTACTAAGAATTGGGGTTTGAAGCTAATTGTCTTGCAGGCCTCTTGATTCCGAGGCGGTCCTGGCGCCAGCAAAGTATAAGAATGCTGCGAGTGTGAGTAGTTTCCTAGTACGACCGCTCACCGTTTGTTGTGCCGTGACTTACTAGATACTTTAGGGCGGTTCCAATCAATCTTCGAACGAACTATGCAGCAGCAACACCCGCGAGCGCCTCCTCGGTACATCCAGGACCAACCGTCGAGCTGAACAGGCCGCAACGAGCCCAGAATTTGCGATAGAAGATGGATCGGCTTGCGTTAGCCACAGCATTAACCCAGTTACTAGCCGTAAATCTACAAGTAGTAGCACATCCAGACCGGTGAAACAGAAACCTAAGACTACGGTGTCTCCGGCGACTACCCTATCAGCCCGAGCGGCTGTCAAGACATCATCCAAAAAAATGAAGCTCTATACTGTAGAGTCAATGTCTGTGAACGGTAGTTACGGTCTGAAATCGGTACAGGATACCCAAGAGACGCCGGAGGATGAAATTCGACGGCGCAATGCGCGAAAGTACAAAGCTGAATATAGAGCCCGACAGAAAGGAGGAGTCGCCGCTTCATCACCGCCGACCGTGCCCTCGGTAACTGTGATAACCACAGCTGAGACGGCTGTGTTATCTTCGAAAAGAAAAAGAAGTTTGTCACCGATAACTCGGAGACGTCGTAAAATAACTGTTACAACACCTGGGGCTTGCGAAGTCCACGACGACCTGAATTGCACCGATCAGGACTGGGCTCTGTTATCTTCAAGAAAAAGGAGTTTGTCACCGATAACTTGGAGACGTCGTGAAATAACTGTTATAGCACCTGGGGCTTGCGAATTCCACGGCAACCTGGATTGCACCGATCAGGACTGTGCCTCAGATTTCTTTGAGGACTATGATCCCTTTAACGAGGCCTTTGAGGTGAGAAGTGAGCCTATAAGAACCCAACCTGACACCAAACGTGTCCCGCCCCAACGAACTGTTCCGGAGCAGAGACCAGCTTTGGACAACGCTACAAAGAAAAATTTGCGGGAGATTGAGTTGGCAGTTTCCCTAGTTGCCAGGGACGGCCGGCAGCGGAGGCCATACATCACCCACCAGCTGCGCGAGTTTGTGCGGCGCATGGGCTGTTGGTCTGGGTTTTTGGATCATGGTAAGTATCCAAGTCAATGTCCTTTTTTTAGGGTGCGAGTTTAACTGAAGAGAACAAGTTGATTGTATAATCCACGTTGATTTCACTCCTGCAGAGGCTGAAGCACTCCGGTACCACATTTCGAATGGCGTGCCTGCATTCAATAATATACCCATAGACCAGGAGATCGGGCGTTATGCGAGTATATCGATATCTTGGCGCAATGAGGTCTATCGGTTTCTGAGTTCATTACCGGGCAGAATAGAATCCGACGTCATCGCGTTCATAGAGGAGTGCAAGACAGCCTTTATGAACCGTAGAAGCCGTCCTTTAGGAGAGTCTATTATCAGGATCCCTCGCCAGTCCAAACGGACTACTGCTTACCCTCACTATCTACCACAATCGAGACTTCGTCTCCTGCGTGAAGCCGGAAAGAATCTCGTCAACTGGGGGAGTTTACGTGAGCTAGGACGAGCGATGGAATTAAGGATAAGAGACACAATGCCTGCATGGAAAGTTTTTACAGAAGGGAGTTCGGATATTTTGGACATTTGTTGGTCACCGGATGGACAAAGATTCGGTCTAGGCTGTAAGTTCTTGTCTGTGCTTCACAAGAGAAAGAAAAGATTAGAATTGACATTTGACAGGTTGCACCTTTGACGATCAGTACAACCGACCAGGAAACCTCATGTTGGGATCATTGGATTCGCTGAAAATTAGAATGCTGGATGGCCATAAAGTCCCACGGCAGGGTGCTGCTCCCCAAGCTGTCCTAGACCGGTATCTATACTCGACAGTAAGTTCGGTCAAATATTCAAGAGGTGGGCAACTTCTATTTTCCGGAAGCTATGATGAGACAGTCAAAATCTGGCTTGGAGAAGATGGGACGCTTCTCAATTCCATAAACCTTGGTAGTGCAGTGTCGCATCTTGCCACTAGCCCAATGCATCATAACATGATTTCTGCCGGTTGCAAAGACGGTAACGTGTCTGTCCTGCACATAGACCCGAATGGAAATCTGGAAACTCCTCCAGTGGTATTCCAACCAGCAAAGCAGAACCTAGAGGCTGCTACACTGGCATGGTGTAACAACCTCAGGCCAAATTGGCTTATTGCCGGATATGATAACCGACTCGAGAAGGGTAACTCCGGAGATCTGTTAATATTCGATATTAAAGCTGAAAAGGTTGCCGAAAATGTCATGCCCGGGTCCACACGTCAATTCGATGTTTTCCTTGATGAGGAGGGCACAATGTTTGCAACAGCTGCCGTGGCTGGTACCAATCGTGCCGGGAAACACATTAAGACTCAAATCCGGCTGTATAACCTGGACAGTAACGTTGGAAGGAATACGCGTTCCATTAGCGAGTTCGACTGTGAGAAGTGTGACATAAACAAGGTCACAGTATCGTGAGTTCTATCTGTGTCAGGTTTGTCAAAACTGCGGATCCTAACAGTGGTCGATGTAGCCCTTGCGAAATCTATGTAACTGCATCGGGAACGGATGGCAGTACTACCGTCTGGGACCGCCGAAATCCCAATCAAGCACTTCATAATTTAAAGCATGGGAACTCGCTTATGGTACATATCGACGGCAACCCTGATATTGATGATACAGGAGTAACTTGCGCTTTTTGGGGGCCTACTAACGACCGCTTTTATACTGGTGGTTCGGATGGAGCGGTAAAGGCCTGGGACATAAAGCGCGGGGATCCTTTTATACGGGATTTTGCTATGCTTAACAGTCAGATTATGTCAGGCGCTTTCTCACCAGAGCATGACATGCTCATTATTGGAGAATGTTCTGGCAAAGCTACACTTTTTTCAACAAGAGGGGATAGAGGCGTTGCACCGGGTTTGTTTGATGTTGATATATCGGATGTCACTGGTGATGTGAATGAGGAGAAGGAGGAAACAGGGGCTGATGCAGCAAGAGCGCTGGTGAAGTCGGGGAAGATGGTTGTTAGAGATCATTTTGCATGGGCCACTGGCCTTTGAGAAGTTTGATTTGGAGTTTGTGGAGTTGAATACTATGATTAAGGGATATTTTCAGCATCCCTTGCATTTGGGCCATATTTTTTCTCGTGCCCAGACTGACAAATTAAACTTGCACACCTCATGCATACGGCCCGGGCGCCTTATCAGGGGCGTCCCATCAGAGCCACCTCCCACATCTATCCAACTTTGAGCTCAATTAACTCCATGAATTTTACTTTGACCAGGATATTGTTTATATATGAAATGTAGTTAACAAGATGCTCTTTCACTTGATTGTCTCCTCTTTTAGTTTCCTCTAATATTCAAGGAGCTGTTGTAGATCAAGTACAGTGGTGTAGAATATACTTAACACTGCATCAGCAAAATGTATTTTAGTCACTGGGAGCCTCCAGGAGTGTGTGAAAGGAGGCGGTCCCCACCCAGCGCTTGAAGTACGGCTTTGAGGGCAGCTACCATATCCCAGTAAGTGAGTGACAATTTGTGTGGCCACCAGCCACAAGCAGGGCTACACAAGCCAAGCCACGGAAGAGCTCAAGAGTAAGCACAGCTCAGAGCAACACAAGCTCAACGTCCTCACCAACCACAAACATGTCAGCGCTCTCCCCATTATCAACACCAGCTCAAGAGTGCACCAGTCTACTATCACCGTCTATTCTAAACCTTTTGTTTTCATTCCTCATTCTCTTTGGAATTCTGGTCAGTATTTATCTCTGCCTTCTAGTAATCTGGTGACGAATAGCTTACATGGATGAACTGCAGATCTCCTACCTCCCGCAGCACATCCGCATCATCTCTCGCGGCACCTCGGAGGGAATCAGTCCACTCTTCCTACTTCTCGGTGTCACTTCGGGAACATGTGCGTTTCTCAATATCTTGGTTCTTTCCTGGGGTGTGCTCGGATGTTGTGGGAAGGGAATTGGGGGATTTAATTGCTTTGCTGCGTCAATGGGAGTAGCGCAGGTGGGGACGCAATGGGCTTGCTTTGCGGTTATGTTTGTATCCCTCCTTATGTACCGGTGGATGATCTGACGAGATGGTGAAAGCCTGGCGTTGTTCCTTATCTACCTCCCTCACCCAGGAGCCCTAGGTATCCCAGGCACTCCCGCAGCTCCCTCCCCCAAAGTCGCGGTTACAATCACTCTCCTGTCAATTGTGCATTTCGTCGCAATGACCGCCGCGACATTCTACATCTCGCTCCTCCGCTCCGGAACGATGCAGCAGGATCCTAACAGTCCACCCCAACCATCAGACGTACTGGTGAAGTGGGCAAACTTCCTGGGCGTGCAATCCACAATCCTGGCGTCGATACAGTATATCCCACAGCTGTTCACAACGTGGAGGTTAAAGCATGTTGGCAGTCTCAGCATCCCAATGATGTGTATTCAGACACCTGGGAGCTTTGTGTGGGCGGTCTCATTGGCAACTAGGGAGGGGACTAGATGGAGCAGTTGGGCGACTTATGTTGTCACTGGTATACTACAGGGGTGTTTGTTGATTATGTGCATCACGTGGGAACTCGCGGACAATAAGGCCAAGAAGAAGGCAGATCAAACCATCGGTACCACCGGGAGCGGGAGGCGTGGGGAAGATGATGAAAGGCGACCATTGCTGGCGGATTCGAGTTGAGGGGATGAATTCATGCAACATAGCATTATATCAGTGTATTTTTGTTTTTCAACTACTTCAATATAATATTACTTTAGCGCAATTTCTGTAGAGCATTCGGATCGCGTTCGTTATATGGCATAAATACATTAAACACCCATAGAACACTCATAGATATTCCCATATTTCCATATTTCCCGTTCCTCTTTCAGTGATGTTGCGATGTGTGCCCCCTTACAGCAACAGTCCCATCCTCCATCCCAAAGTATGCCATCACCGGCTTCCTATCTCCCGCCCAAAAGATCCCATGCTCAACCACACCCACAACCCCCTTCAGCGTTCTCGCAAGCTCCTCGACATTATCGTTTGCTCCCAGCCCCATACCAACCGCAGCGCCGGGATGCCCCTCTTCCTTCCCCAATACATCGCTCCCACCAACCCTTTCATGCCCGGTATCAGGACTCAGCCCAGCATCTACCGCAGCGGCGCTGGATGAAGGGGACAACGGTCTGGGCGGAGAAATCGAGGAACTAGCGACCGGGATAAACCCATCCTGGAACGGCGCGTCGATAATGAAGTTTCCATTATCAGTTATGCATGGACCAGCTTTTGCGGGGGCTCCCATACGGACGGCGGGTCCGGTACTCCCCAGATGGGAGAGTCGCGCAAGAACATGGTTTGCAGCGGGGGGCACGACCTCGATCGGGATGCCAGGAGCGTAATGCGTCGACAGACTGGGACTCAACTTCCTAAAGTCTCCTCTACTCAGCACCCTCCTCCTTCCTCTCCCACTGTCCATCTTACTACTCACCGGCAACAACGATCAACTTCCTCCCCGAAATCGCCACTAGCTTTTCCTGGAAAAGACACGCCCCGCCGCCCTTGATGCAGTTGAGAAATGGATCCACTTCGTCGGCGCCGTCAAACACAACATCCAACTCCGGGCACATCTCGATGCTTCCCAACTTCAGCCCGGCCTTCAGGATCAGTTCGCGACTTTGGTACCCGGTTGGTACGAAGGTGACATGGTCCGTCCGCTCCCGTGCGAATTGCGCTATCCGCTCGACGACATAGACGACTGTTGATCCGGAGCCGATGCCGACGTAACGCGCATTTGTGGGGAAGTGCTCGTCAACTGCGCGATAGGCTGCCAATCGTTTTGCGCTTTCAACTATAGACAAGGCGGCCAAAGACATCGTTACTGTTGTGATGTGGTCGGGCTGCTTGGCGGGATGGGTGAAGTGGGGCAGTGTGCGGGGGAAGCTTTGAGCGCTAAGTGTGACCCTGTGAGAATCAGGCACGGGGGAGCTGACCTTATGTATATAAATCCGAAATATCGGCTGCTTTTCGGTCGAGAATGGATAGTCATCCGCTGTAGATAACTGACAGTCTCGTGTACTTGTATAACGCGGACATTATTATCAAACCCTATGCTACAGATCGCGAAAAGTACAATAACATTGGCACTTCTCAATGTGTTCCCAAATGCCCATCCTCTATAGATCCAGGTCCTTATCGATCCCACCCTTTTCCGTATCATCTTTTTTGCCCTTTTCACCATCCTTCTCGGCCTTTTTACCATTCTTCTCGTCCTTCTCGTCCTTCTCCTTCTCCTTGTCTTGCTCCTTCTCCTGTTCCTCCGCTTGATCCTGTCGGTTCTTGATCTTATTGTCGATAAGGTCATGGAAAGCAATAATTGCCCGGATAAGCGACGACAGATAGATGTTCATCAGCTGGTCGTTCGTCTTGACAGCCATCGCTCTCGCCAATTCGTTGTTATCTTCGCCGTCCACGGATGAGGGTGTTGACAGATTTGGTAGCAGGTTGAACACGTCTTGCAGAAGGCCGAGAATGGCATGGTTGACTGGAAGCGCACCAGAATTGACTTTCTGGAGATAATTACCGATGTCCCGCAGGCGGAGGTGGAGGCCTTGCAGAGACTGTAGCTGGTTGTTGATGCGAGTAGAGAGGGAACCGACGGCGACATCGCGGATGTCTCGAAGCAGGTGCTCAACTCCAATCTCTTCGGCTTCCTCAGCTTCAATTATCGATGGTGTATGCACAAAGGTTTTTGATGCGGTTGTACCGTCCTGTAAGTAACTAGCATCAGCAGTGGCACTTTCATGTGGTCAAACAGCAAAGAAATCAAGCTTCTCCATACATCTTTAATCTCTTCGATAGCAAAATAAGCATCTGTGGGTACTCCGATAACCTTGGGTTCCACATCCACGATGACAAGCAAAGGATTCGGTGTGTATCGTTTGAACAGCTCATTGATCTGTAAATCGGAGGCTCTGAGTTTGGGACCGGAGTGGTACCAGCCAATAAGCTTCTCCCTAGCATTGACTTTCTTGAACATGTCGTTCATTGATTCGACGTAGTTATGGTCAAGAAACCACACTGCAGGATCCTTGTCGTCCTCCTCGAATGGAACTTGAAACGGTCAACAAACACCATCCCAAATCCATCGGAAGAAGATGACCCAAAGCATCAAGAAGCTCATACCTGCAAAGCTGTTTGTGACTCTTACCGTTAAACCCGTGTTCTGGCCCAGTAGCACACCGACAACTCTCTTTCGTGTTCCTTTAGCTGAGCGGCCATAGTGATCGCATGCGCTGAGAAGGATGAGGGGAGCGATGGAGACAGTTACGGAGGGAACGGCTTCCCTTACGGTGGTAGGCATGATAGTCCTGTGCTGCTCGTGCTTTATTGGCGGAGAGGTTGGGTTTGTGGATGAAGGTGATGATGACTTTGATTGTTAGAGGTGTTTCGGGGTTTGAGTTGTGGAAAGGCGCCGATAGTAGAAGCGTCACAATTCTCTGGCGTCTGCGTTTATCGCGGCAAATTTGAGGCTCAACACCCAAAACAGCCGTCGGAGGCAACGTTAAGACTGGACGTTGCCACATGCCATCATCAACCTCGCAAATCCCGTTCGTCCGCTGGCAGGATTGAATTGAAGTGCAGAATTCATAGCATTGCACAAGCTAAATGACACGGGCAATTCCCCAGACACTTAATAAAACACATAAATTTGTGCTTATTTGACACGTTGAAATGTAGACTGTTCAAACCTTAGGCTTGGAGGGCCGAGCGACCGACGATGGCTTAATACAACCTCCATAAACCTACATAAAAAAAGTCTTGGCCGAGAGTACTTCCTTTCTTCCAGAGGTGCCCCGGTTAACATCTCCTTCTGTCCACCACCCCACTCTAACTCCTGCGCCAAACTTCTTAACATTCTCTCTCTCAGACTCCCTCCCCTTTGTCTTCTTTTTCTGATTCCCCCTGGGCGGTTCTCAAAACGCAATTCGCCATGGCTCCTTCATTACAAGATGTCGCCGGTCTCAAGGACTTGGTAAACCAGCTTCAGGACAGAATCAACAAGATTGAGCGGAGTATGAAGGGTGGAAGTGAGGAAACAAGTGCGGAGCGAATTCGGATGATTCTCATGGGTCCTCCTGGTGCTGGTATGTGATACTGTCCGGCTTCTACCACCGTGGCCTTGTCTAGGCACTTTCCAATGTTTCAATTTGGAGTTTTGCTAACTTATCGAAACTGCGTGCAGGAAAGGGAACCCAGGCGCCAAAGATCAAAGAGAAATTCTGCGCCTGCCACTTGGTATTACGCCCGGACACATTTTTTGACACGGCGCTGATGTTGGGAAGGCCACCGGAGACATGCTGCGCTCGCAAGTCGCTGCGGGGACACCCCTTGGACTTGCAGCCAAGAAGATCATGAACGAAGGAGGACTCATCAGCGATGAGATTATGATCGGCATGATCCAGAACGAACTCGACAACAACAAAGAGTGCAGCAACGGGTATGGATGACATATTCTGATTTACGACTAGGCATGCAGTATACTAATTGGTTTCCTAGCTTCATCCTTGATGGATTCCCAAGAACCGTTCCTCAGGCCGACCGCCTCGATTCCATGTTGGCAGCCCGTGGTGAGAAGCTCAACCACGCCATTCAGCTCGAGATTGATGATGCGCTCCTCGTCGCTCGCATTACCGGGCGTCTCATTCACCCCACCTCTGGGCGCTCATACCACCGCATCTTCAACCCTCCCAAAGTGGACATGAAAGACGATGTTACTGGAGAGCCCTTGATCCAGCGCTCTGACGATAACGCCGAGACCCTGAAGAAGCGCCTTGGAACCTACCACACACAGACCGCACCCGTAGTCGACTACTACAAGAAGAAGGGTATCTGGCGGGGAATTGACGCCAGCCAGGAGCCTGGTCAGGTGTGGAAGGCGCTATTGAACGTTTTCGACGAGAAGAAGCAGCAGCCATCGACTACGAGCGTATTGGCGAAGGTTAGATTGGCCAACTAGTAAATAGTGGCTGCGATGGCGGTGGAAATCTATGGGTTTTTTCTTCTTTTCTTTGATTGAGTGTTTCTGGCTTTTTGCGTTTGGGAAACTGTTTTCGTTCCATTTCACGCTAAAAGCGACATTCTTCGGCGCGCTTTTCCTGTCGAATATTGGGCCTTGTAACAGTAGTAGAGATTGTTGTATGCAATAGCTGCGACAATAAAAGGTGGGGGGAAACAAAATATTTCAAATATTCATCCTATCATGACTCAAAGTATCTACCTGGGTACCTCCCTATTGCAGCGCCATGCCCATGCGGGCCGAATTAAGTGCAAATATTCTAAACCAGGAAGTCGGGTTGTTTTGCCGGGGATCATTCGGTGTCACGGCAATGGGATCATCTGTGCGGTCCGAGGCTAGCCTCGGAAGTTGTTTATCTACTCTAGTAAACATGTACTCTAGCTGCAGCTACTGCTTGGCACCAGATCCACTGCGTTCATCATTCCAAAAGGCAGTCGGATAAGTTTGCTTGCCAATATCAAAAGCTACTGTATGATCTCATCCTGTACACACCGCTGAGTGGATGCACGATATCTGTTCTCCAGGCTATTTCGTATCATCCAGGCGAGAATTGAAATATATCCAAACCTATGCATTGGGCCACATTAGAGCACAAAGCTAGAAAACAATTCTTCATTCACCCTCCTCCCCTATAAACCACCTCTCCACCCCTCGCCTCTTACCCCCAGAAACTCGTCTCCCTCTCCTTTTTCTTCTTACACCCCACTTCTTGATTGCACCCTTGAGCTTGCTCCAGAAACCTTTAGTTGGCATAGTCTGAGCGGAGACATACTGGCCGCTCGGGGTGAGTATCGGCCGCATAGTTCCGTCAGGGTATCTAGCGTACACGATGTCCTTAGTCAAAGGCGCCATTTGATTATTGATTGAGTGATTGAGTGCTCCAGTGAGGGGGGAGGATGGAAAGAAAAGGTGGCATGGTATGCCTTGCCATTCTATGTGTAAGAAAGGTCATTTGGGCGCTGTGAGTTCGACGGCCTTTTGGTTCCGTTGAATGTCCATGGGTTTCTTTGACACTCAGTGGAATATAGAAGGGTAGAAACTGGATTCTTCCATCAGTAGTGCGGAGCTGGATTGTTGCTGGGTTCTGGTTGCGTCTAGTCTGCCTACATATTTGCTGGACATTAGATGAAGGAAGTCTCTAAAACGTTCCCCCTCCGCCTTAAGCTTAGTCATGCGTATTAGGCCAAGTAAACACATTCTTGACTCTATCAATACACAGCCATGCTTCTTTGACCAGCAATACTGGCACATGAGTCTGTCATAACCCAGCATCACTCGGGTCGAGTGAGCATTTGTGATCAGAAATTCCAACAGCTGCGCAAAACACCAGGCGATTGTCCCGGGGAATCTACCTGCACAAGAACCCTGTCGGCCCCTGCATTCGTAACCTGGGTGTTCCGCCCTATACTGTCTCGCCGTTGCCTATGGGTGTTCACCTCCCCCCGCTCGCTGCCATAGAGTACTTCAGCTTTGCCGGTAACTTACTGGCATGACTCTTGTTCCCATTTGTTGTTTCCATAACTGTTAATATATTATTGGGTGTACTCGTACAAAGAAATTCCACTGTTATGGGCGGGTTATTATTGAGATTGATTCCGCAGGATTGAAATGAAGGTCGAAATGAAAGATCACAGGTACTAATGTAGTCCACGTAGGTTTTCCGAGCTTACTTTTGAGGAAAGACCCAGTAATATCTGGGGCTCATAGCACGGCAATATAGGAATCTAGCAGTGGATTGAAATTCAATTTTTTCGAGCACAAGTTGGTAAGATAAATAGCAATTCATTCAATTCGACACCATTAGACACAAAGAATAAGAAATACATTCGGAGAAATCAATTCATGAATACGAAGACGCATTGAGCCCTGTCCAGGCGGTTCTTTTTTGTTTCTTTTCGGATGTGTTGCTCGATTCCTGGCCCAGACTGGTGTTTAGGAGCATTCGTTGGTTTAAGTACATCTCATCTATCATGGATCCCCTACTTATATACCAGCCGAAGTGAGGGTATTAGATACCCAAAGAGTAAACGATACCAGGGCCACAGAATACAGCTACAGACAACAGGTAAACAAACAGAAAACCAAAATCACTACAAAACGCCAAATCATAATACGCCCGAACCTTAAAGCACTCCCACCGATTTTTTGTTTCAGAAAGAAAACCAAATGCCCCATCAAATAGCTCAGGAAAGAGGAAAGGAATAGACAAACCACACGCACTACATCTACGGTTATTATATGCTTGTGCTTTGATATTGATATTACATGGGCTCGGACTTGATCTTCACCTTGCGGTCCATGTCGTCGTCCTGTTCCTCTATCAGCTATTGCCTAAGTTCCATAAAAAGATAGTGAGCTTACCTCTGCCTTTCGCTTTACACCTGCAGCAGAATCCGGAGTTCCACCTCTGCTTCCACCAGCCAGAGCACCATTTGCTCTGTCCTTACTTGCCTCCGCATGACAAGAAGCATGGTATATCCTTCCTCCCACCTGTTTTGCATCCATCCAGACAAACTCGTCCGTCTCGTCATGCCATACATATTTCAGTTCCTCTTGGCATATGGGACACACCTTATGCGTCTCTGAAGCATCCGGGACGACAACGTATTGTTTCCGGACTTCCTCTGACTTGGACTCCGCTGTTGCCGTTGCGTTCTCGATTGCCGTAGTTTCTGTTTCAAGGGTCATGATGTCCTCGGCATCGTCATGGGATTTAATCCATTCCTTTGATTTTAAGTTAGAATTCACTCCTTTCAAAAGTTTTCATATGATTGTTTGTATATTCGTGAATAGGACAAGCTATATATGCAACCACAATTATGCAAGATTCCAGGATACGTACCTCTTCACCAACATACCAACTTCTGTTCTGTCCCCTCTTGACACTCTCGGCCATTCGCTGGTGAACTCGGAAATGCCAGTCCAGGTGAGCTCTCTTCTCTTTCCGGCCTTTCTCCGAGTCTTCAAACCGGCGAGCACATGAGCTACACTTGTTTGGCAGTGTCTCATTCAATCTCGGAATAAGGTGTGGGCGGGGTCTACAAACACGTAATGAATTAGCAAACATACTCTCTCCCGCTGATTGTTTTCAGTTTTGAGAACGATGGCAAACAACAGCAAATATCTTCCTGGGGAATACGAAGGTAAAGGTAGCACACTACATTTTTAACGACTTTGATTTCATTTCTACATCGATTGTTCGCCAATCCCATTTATTCCCCAAGTTTGTACCAACAGGGGCAGCATGATGCATGGGTGGGGTCATTATGTTCCTTGGGAGATTTCCAGGAAGAGGAAGAGGAAACGGTAACACTCCGGCAGAAGGGAGAGGCGGAGGTGGTGGAGGTGGTAAACCTCCTGGAAAGTTTGGCAAAAGCCCAGCTTTTTGCAATGATGCAAACAATGAAGCAGGATCCATTCCTCCATTTGCACCAAAACCAGCCATTGGTGGAGGGGGTGGAGGTATTATCGGGGCCGTTGGCAATGAGACTGGAAGGGTAATTGGCGGAGGTTGAGAGACTGCGGGGAATGACATAGGCATGTTGTGAGTAGCTGTTGCCAATAGAGATGCCAGATCTTGAGTACTCAGTGGAAGCTGCATCTGAGGAGGCGGGGGCGGTGCTGCCACTGCTGGTGGTGGGGTCGGATTCGCCAATGCTCGAACCTGATCCCTAACAAGTACAAGTTGGGCTTCTGGTAACTGCTGAGTCTGTAATATTTTCCTAAGATCAACCAGGGCCTGTAGCCTCTTCTGCAACTCTAGGTTAAGCGGTTCTCGCGCAACGGCTGTTTGACAAGAATCAATCAGGCGAAAAATATCACTTTGTAATGTGTCTACACTCCCACCAGCAGGTGGTGGTGGACCTTGAAGAGAAAGTTGCTGTAATCCAACAGATGCGGAGGCGTTCTGGATCGGCTGAGACACAGCAATATAAGAAAGTGGCACTTCTGAATGGCATTTTTGTCTACCAACCGTATTTCCATTGGGTGTCCCCGAAGCACTCCTCCCATAGTCATATCCATGTCCATTCATGTATGGTGCGCTCCCGTTAGCCATAGGTGGTGGCGGTGTATTCCTGAAATGTGGCGGGGGAGGCGTTCTGCCCGCCGCTCTATCCAACCCCAGTGCCTGGTTCTGTCTCATCTGCTTCTGTTGGTGTTGTAGCGCGGCAGTCCTTGCCTTAATCAAGGCATTGTCGATTTTTCGCGTAATTTCGGACGCAAAGACGGGCTGAGACGACGTAGATCCTGGAACAGGTTGCTTCCATGTCTGCAGCATTTCCTCAAGTTTTCGTCGTATTGGTGGTTCGACGACCAGATATGCGTCCATGAAAGTTTGGTATAGGTTTCGCTGGAAGAACAGAGTGTATGGAGTTCCCACATTTTTGGCGATAGAGTCGAGGAGGTATAAAGCAGGAAGCTTTCGAGTTGGTGCAGTCTGAACATATAATTAGCTCGCGATCTTCAATATATCCGGTCTCTCCTCTGCCGGCATCCAATGAGAATGAAACCCACATTATGTATGTGTTGTTCTAGCGTTCGAGCAATCGCCTGCGCCGCATGAATGTTTTCTCTTGCGATGACAGTAAGATTGCTTATCTCGTATCTTGAGTTAAACGACAGATCCTCGAGGGAGGACTTGTAGTCCTCTGCCAACTCATCTGAAGACAAACTTGACATGCTGCTGCTGTCTTTGGGGTAAATATGACCAGTGTAGGTAACAAGAAGGCGCAGAGAGGCAGTGAAGGCACAACAATCGCAACAGCTTCCTTCTTGATTCTAACGTGCTAACTACGCAACGAAAAGCAAAATAGGACTCCGCGAGGAAAGAATCAAAACAAGTGCGCGATTCTAATTCCCCAGATCTCTATTCCTCCTGTTCTGAAGAGCCAGGGACCCTGGTAGGATTCCTGTCACACGTGTGCGCCTCTCCCCTACAAATACCCGCTGCGAGCGGGGAACAACGACAGTCGTTGCGAAGATGGTCCGACGTTGCTTTTGAAGTTGGATAAGAGGCTGGTGGTTGAGAGAGTCGTGGATTGTTGACGATTTGAAATGACGGGTGTGTGGCTAAGCGGTAGTGGTGGAAGGTGACTGATTGCGGATGAGTTGGAGATGAGTGAAAACTGCCTGATCTTTTGTGGTCGGTACCAGCTTGCTGACCAGCGCCAAGGACCCTTCAATAGGCGGGCGGCCAAAATGATAAACTCGAGACCTTTGAAACGCTGAAGATGGAAATCATACAAAGACTTTTAGGAAGGCCGAATAAAATGCCTCTTTCAATAATATTTTGGGGTCGAATATTTTTTGACATAGCGTGGTCGTTTTGCTTTCAGGCTATTGGGGGTTTCGAACTTTTTTTCCTCCGATTCCAGTTTATATCACTCGCCTCACCTGTTAAACAACCCCGCGCCCTTCTTCATCACCGTCTTCTCCTACAAATTTCCGATATCCAATCCGACTCCTACATATTGCAACTATGTCTCCTCCAGTAGCACTCACCACGTCCACCTCTGCGAAGGGCGTTAAGAAAGAGTCGACAGTAGCTCGTTTACTTGGTTCTGGTATGAACTTTTGCAATTGAGCTTCGCCAGCCAGAAACTGACTCATGCCTTCAGGATCTGCGGGAATTGCGGAGCTTGCTGTTTTTCATCCCGTATGTTGACGTTCTTGATTGGCATAGACGTTCTTGATTGGCATAGACGTTCTGGTACTAACTTCACATCTCCGAAGGTCGACACTATCGCGAAGCGGCTCATGAGTAACCATACCAAAATCAGCAACCTCCCACAGCTTCAGACTGTTATCTTTAAGGACTATGCATCCGCAGCTGTTGGCCGCAAGTTCCTGTCTCTTTTTCCTGGCCTTGGTTATGCTGCGGGGTACAAGGTTTTGCAGAGAATCTACAAGTATGGTGGCCAGCCATTTGTGAGGGATTACCTGAGTCAACACCACGGCGACAAGTTCGACCGTGCATTTGGAAAGGGTACCGGAAAACCGATCATGCACGCAACTGCTGGAAGGTCAGCTCTCCCATGTTTGCGCATGTTCTCTGTGACCACTCACGATATGTAGTATCATCGGTATCGGGGAGATCGTTCTTCTACCCCTTGACGTTTTGAAGATCAAGAGGCAGACGAACCCCGAAGCTTTCCGTGGCCGTGGTCTCTTCAAGATTATCGCCGATGAAGGCTTCGGCCTGTACAGAGGATGGGCATGGACGGCTGCCCGCAACGCCCCTGGGTCTTTTGCTGTATTTCTTCATGCTGTAACATCTAGTTTTGAACTGCTACTGACAAAGTATATAGCTCTTCGGTGGTAGTGCCTTCGCCAAGGAGGCATTAGGAATTGCGGATTACAACAAGGCCACTTGGGGACAGAACTTCATTGCATCTGTTGCCGGTGCCACGGCGTCTTTGCTTGTCTCGGCACCTCTGGATGTCATTAAGACCCGCATCCAAAACAAGAACTTTGAAAACCCTGAGGGCGGTTTCAAGATCATTGGAAAGATGATGAAGAATGAAGGTCCTACTGCTTTCTTCAAAGGACTTACCCCTAAGCTCTTGATGACTGGACCTAAGCTTGTCTTCTCCTTCTGGCTGGGTGAGTTTCTTTCCCTATTTTGTCTATACGTGAATCTTGCGCTAACTACGACCGATAGCCCAAACGTTAATTCCTGCGTTTGACAGGTTATTATAAGCAGTTAGAAACGACTCTAGACAACCTACTTTTGACGGATATACCTAGGGCAGGTTTGTTTACGGCATATAATTGTATTTTACCAGTAGACTTGGTCTATTTACCGTCGACGATTTTTTTACTTTTCGGGTTTTCAGTTCGGATATTGTATTCATACACATTAGGGTTTTATTGATGAAAGTGATGGGCGTGCCAGCGCATGGGAGTTATGGATGTGTTGGTTCAGTATCGAGATTCTCCGCTCCGACATCAGGGGGGCATAAAAGCGATTGATTTTGTTGTATATAGAGGGTTCCATAAAAGGAAAGACGATTGTTATGGTTAATACATGTTCCCGTCCCTTCTTCCCTCCAGAGACTTTATTTAACTGTTGAGCGATTCTGATGTTTGAACATTCGGATGTCTTTGTCGTGCACACTAGCAGAAAAGATGCTTCACCTTAAAACAACCACACTCATGCAGTTGCCATTGTTGGCTTTGTGGGCCTCGGCACAATGCCTGGCGTCATCGATATTGAGTTTCAGATCTACATGGGAAGTCTTAGGTCCCTTCCAAATTGGCACACGAGGTCCGTTTTTGACTCCATTATCAATGGCCGGAGCATGGTCACTGATATCAAGAAGAAGCAGAATGGGGAGCGGACCCCCTCGAAAAACTAGGCGGCTTCAGAAACTTAACCTTCTCCCCGGACGCTGTGTTTCCGAGCGCTCTCCCAATCAACGGAATCGCAAAGTGGAACACTACCAATGCTGTCCTTGACGCGGGTAGGGCGCGAGTGGACGTCGCGTTTGAAAACGTGGATTGGAACACACTTAGATCCATCTACGGGTGGTCAGGGATACAGTATCAAGCATGGGCACGCGGCTCATTGGAGATTTGTGGAACTGCGGATACGACTGTGGTGGTATACATCAATAATGTTGGCGAATTCTGGATTAACAACGTCCAATATTTTGGGGGCGACTTCTATGGGTACAAACGTGCTCCTGTCGTGGTGAAGCTAAAACCAGGGCGACATAGGGTTGATGTGAGGATAACACATGACATTCGCAATTTTGGAGATGAAATGCCTCCGGTATTGAGCTTCACTGTTGATGCGCATAAATCAAAGGAAGGGCTTGTTGCAGTGCCGGAGAAAGCGGTGGTGTCGGATATTGTCGAGGGGAAGCTGGTGGGAGAGTGGGCAAGTATGTCACTGAGGAATGAGGCAACTGGATGGGTTGAGGTTATTGGAGTGGAAAGCAAAGATGTGCGTATACTCTACTCGGGTGACACGGTTCTCATTTTCTCTAGAGCTTTACCAAAATAATCGACTATCAACCAGTGCGACTGGCGTCAGGTCAGTCAAGACCCGTGAAATTCCGGATCAAACATATCCCCGTCAACTCGACCAGATTGGAACTCGTTGTTCGTTACCGCCATAACGGAGAAGATAACGAGATAACCCTATCCGTTACAAAGCATTTAAATTCCATAAACCATTGGTACCAACCACAAAAATACACGTAAGACCGACCAAGTGCGCTATGCTTTAGAGTAACATCTCGGTGCCAAAGTTAACCACAATCTATTGAATCGAATAAAGCTTTCTTCATCCATCAGGCATAGTTTCATATGCGATTCTCAGACCACCGTCACCAAATGCTTCCTGCCAAGCGGTCCCAGAAAACAGGCTACCGATCCTCCTTTCATTGCATGGAGCAGGTGTGGAGGCAGATAGCCCACAGTCAAAAGAATCGTACAACGATCTTCCCCACTTATGTTCGTGGCTTGTACTTCCAAGTGGAGTGACGACCTGGAGTGGTGATGACTGGCGTGCGTAGTTTGTTTTCTTCTCACTAGTGGTGTATTGACGAATCATAGATAGATGGGGATTTGAAAACGTGGAGGCAGGAATTGCAGCAATTCCCCAGTGGATGCAAAAGGTGGAGTGGGCAAGGCAAGGAATAGATCTGGAGAAATGGGTAGTTAGTGGTCATTCGAATGGAGGACAAGGAACCTGGTACACGCTTACCCACAGGTAAATACTGAATCTAACAGGGCTTTGTGGAAGCTGATGATAGTTTAGAAGTGACAAAATCATAGCTGCAGCACCGCTCTCTGGCTATCTTTCAATCCCAGCTTATGTTCCGTATCATATGCGGCACGAAGCTGATCCCCGGAAGAGCGCAATGGTTCTAGCATCATTAAATACCTACAATCATGAGCTCCTAACTCCGAATATGTTAGGAACACCGATATTGCAACAGCATGGACAAGATGATGATAATGTTCCAGTGTACCATTCCAGACGGATGCACCAGCTTGTTGGTGAAGCAGACTGGTTAACTCAGTACTTGGAAATTCCTGGACAAAGACATTGGTGGGAGGGTGTGATGACCGACGGGGCATTATCCGGATTTTTGACGCGGCATCTCGACGAGACCCCAGTGATACCGGATCTCCCAAATATGTTTTCATTGGTCGTTGCTAACCCCGCAGATACGGGTTCGAGGGGCGGAATTGTTGTAGATCAGCTTGAAGAGCCCGACAGGTATGTGCAATACGACGCTCTGTATTGCCACTTACTGATTCTGGATCATAGAATCGGGCATATAAATGTCGAAAGATCTGGCGGCACATGGAAATTAGCCACATCAAACGTCCGAAGATGGCATTTTGAAGGACCAAGATCGCCGAGCTTTGGTATTCCACAGCGAGTGATTGTAGACGATCAGAAGTTCGAGGTGCCAGAGAATTCTTCAAATACGTTTACATTTTTGGGTAGCGGTACTTGGATGGTAAAAGTGCACTCTCAATTGCAGATGGTGTCTGATAAAGTATAGACTACAGCAGATACGCAGTGGAAGTTGATCGAGAGAAGCGGGCGACAATGGGGTGCCTTGGATGCCTTTCTTGCTTCAGAGGGGGGGTTTTGTATTGTTGTCCCATCCGGAAGTGAAGACTACAAGCACACAGTAGCTCTTGATGTATCCAGAAACCTTTATCAGTACTTCGCAGCAGATACGGACATTACCAACGAATTGGAGGAGACCGAAGGCAATGTTGTTCTTATTGGATGTCCCTCATCTGGAATCAGTTGTGGTGCCGAAGGGTTTCCCATTTCAATATCGGAAACATTTATTGAAATATCAGATGTGCTGGGAAAGAACAAGCGGTACAAAGTGGAGGCAGGAATGGGCGCAATATTCATTTGCCCACTCTTGAGGGAGCGGTTGATGCTTGTGTTGTGGGGTGCTGATGAAGTCGGTCTTCGGGCAGCTTCCCGCTTGCTGCCTTTAAGAACAGGTGTTGGACAGCCGGATTTCGTCCTTGTTGGTAGAGAGTCGAGTTGGAGTGGATCTGGTGGAGTGAAGGCACTGGGGATGTTTGATTCGAATTGGCGAGTATCGAAAGCGTCGTATGTCTGAGCGGAGAATTTACATTTCTGCTGGCTAAGTGCTTTCCAAAGTTCTTAGTACCCGATTTTTGATAGTTACATGTACAAGCAAAGCTGGCATAGGTAGTACCTAGGCAATCTAAGTTCTTCGAAAGCTTGTACTTAGAGTTGCCCACCCAGATCGCGTCAGGCTCATACGTAAATACTTAGTCTTGGAACCCTGGCGGGCACTCCGGACTATCAGGCTCAACGACCACCCAGTACCACAAGTTGTCGTTGATACTACTTTCGGAATGGTCACATATGAGCATTGGTGCTCCTCGTCGTATTGATTTTACTGCTCTCTGCATCTTCCTCCTCCCCTCCTCTCTCAACATCTCCCTCCTCACTCCACTTCTCGCCTTTCTTTCTTTCTTTTGTCTTTCGATCATCTGGACTTCTCACTGTTCCTGTTTCTTTTGCTTCTTTCACATACTGTACTCTACATCAACTGTATCATCCGACCATCGAGAGAGAAAGATTCAGAATCCCGTTTCTTTCGCAGCAGAAAATGTCAATCGAACACGACCACCGTCCAGTCGAACTGGACAATTCTCACTTTATGATCCGCGAGGATTCCCCAGACGGCTCCTTGAAGGCAGCAAACAACAAGGTACTAGCTATACTCTCCTCCTTCTACATGATAGTCACTGCAAAGCTTTGATAACTAACAATGAACTAGTCGGGAGATCTCAACAACACGGACGGTGCTGGAGTAGAAGAGTTCCTCCCACTCATGACTTCCAAGATGGGAAATATTGGGCACATTGTTGTACGACCTCCATTTGATGAGGTTAATACCTTACTGCCTGAGTTGCTTTTTATTAAAAAAAATTTATAATTATCTGCTAACTCAATGTGCTATTTGACAGGATGGAAACTTTATGAAGACCCCAAGAGACGCCAAAAAGATTGAGAACAATACCGACGTGAGGGATTTGCTTGCAAAGCTTCAGGAGCAACAACGCCTCATTGACCAGCAACGAGAAGCACTAGAGAAAAAGGAACGAGAACTCAGCAAAGTTAAGTTCGACCCACCATCTGGCCGGAATAGTTACAATGCCTCACCTACCCACATACCTGGGGAATCATCGGCTGGCACCATGCGTTCCGTCTCTCCGAATACTAGGTACACTCCAGGACATGTTGTGCAGGATCTCAAGGAGGTTAGCCGGCTTCAATCAGAGCTCATGGCCGCCAAAACCCAGATCAATGTGATGAATGAGGAGCTTGCTCAGACCAGGATCACGAAGCATACAATTGATCAGGCCCTGAGTCAGTCTACCGACGACCATGCCGGTCTTGAAGATGTATCCGAACATACACTTGCAAGCCTCCAAACAAAATTTGCACAGTTGCCACGGCCTGGTGCTGAGAGAGCCGATACTTGGGCATCCGCTGGATACGACGAGTCTAGTTCATCTTCAATGGAGTTTCGTGAACCCCAATCTATCTCTGCTGGTCCATTTGCCGGAAGTTCCGGTATTTGGGGCTCGTCTAAAGCATCACTTCCTTCGATGCCATTGCCAAGTCCTACCGACATGCAATTCCCAGGACCGCCAGCCCGTCGTGGGTCAGCCATTGAGCCCGGGGAAATTTTTGGAGCTGCAAACCGTGTCTGGAACAATCAAGGTCACCGTTCTTTTGCTTCACAATCTCTGGCCGGTCCACCGTTAAACGATCCACGTTATTTCAGTGGTCGACGTGCATCGTACAACCCTGGAGCCATGCCATTTACTTCTGTAGAGAGACTCTCACCTTCAGCACAGTTCAACCCGAGCCCTATTGTGACACCTCTCACTACCCCCGCAGTAAATGATTTCAGTGCTGCTTCTGCTGCAAATATTTGGGGACCAGGAGTTCAGGTGCCTTTCCCCCAGGGTTGTTTACAGTACCTTACTCACTTCTGTCCAGGGAACCGCACCGCCAGGACAGACCTATGTGTCGACCATTGAGCCGCTCAATTACAGACGCCTACTAGAACGAAGCGTTAACTGTAATTGGAAGTACATTGTTGATAAGATCGTGTGCAACAATGACCAGCAAGCTTCAATTTTTCTGCAGCAAAAGCTTAAAATTGGTACTGCAGACCAGAAACATGCTATTGTGGATGCTATCGTTGCACAGGCATATCAACTTATGATCAACCGTTTTGGGAACTTTCTCGTTCAACGGTGCTTCGAACACGGTACTCAGGAACAAATTCAAGGTATTGCTAATGCTATCCGTGGCAATACTGTTGCATTGAGCATGGATGCTTTCGGGTGTCATGTTATCCAAAAGGCCTTCGACTGTGTCCCCGAGGAGTTCAAGGCTACCATGGTGAGCGAGCTTCTTCGTCGTATTCCGGAGACTGTCATCCATCGATGTGAGTTTACTAGTCCCTGGTATGTATTTTATACTAATTTTTTTTTTCAGACGCTTGTCATGTTTGGCAAAAGCTTTTCGAACTTCGTTGGACAGGAAACCCACCGCAAATTATGAAGTACGTTAATGAAGCACTGCGGGGAATGTGGCACGAGGTTGCCCTTGGAGAAACTGGCAGTCTCGTTGTCCAGAATATCTTCGAGAACTGCCTTGAAAATGATAAGGTCAGCTAATTGAACTCCAGTGAGGATATCTAATCTAACACTCTATAGCGTCCTTGCATCACGGAAGTTCTCGAGTACATTGACCTCATCGCTCGTGGCCAGTTTGGAAATTGGTGCATCCAGCACATTTGGTTCGTAAACCCCATCCATTAATATCCATACCTCTTGTTTTTCATGGACTAACATACATCATAGTGAGCATGGTGCTCCGCACGACCGCAGCCGTGCCATCGATGTTGTCATCCAGAACGCCCCAGAATACAGCATGGACCAATATGCTTCAAAGGTTGTCGAAAAGTGCCTCAAGGTTGGAGGTAACGAGTTCTTAGATAGATATTTGGATCGGGTTTGTGAAGGTCGTCCAGATCGTCCACGCATCCCATTGATTGACAGTATATCTCCTCTTTCCTGTAATTTTTGTTGCGAGAGTTGTCTTGCTAACGACGTACCTCAGTTGCCAGCGATCAATACGGTAACTATCTTGTGCAGTGGATTCTTCAACATGCATCGATCCAGCACAGAGAGCAAGTTGCATCTCATATTCGCAAGCATATGGTTTCCTTGAGAGGCAGCAAGTTTGGATCCCGAGTGGGAATGCTTTGCTGCAATCCCATCTACAACAGACAGATTCCAGGGCCACCATCTCCAACTTCTCGCTTCACTAGGTTCGGCTTTCGCTAGTTAATCTTCTTGGTCAGAGCGTTAATATCAGAACTTAGACCAACTTGATGTCCTGCGTTCCATCCACGTTTCTTTGGATTTTTATATCATTCTACAATTTTTTGCTTTCAGTTTGCATTGGAGGGATTGAGCATTTTAATGGCGCATGGGTTCTTTAACGGTAAAAAGTCTCTTTAAAAGAGATTTTGTTCCTTCATTGTCACAACTGGTGGCACTTTTCCTGTTTCTGTTTCTATGGTGCAGCAGTATCATTTCATTCCCGGAATCTGCGGGTCGTTTGGTTAGTCAAGAAGCATTAGCGAGATTGATAGTTATAGATGGATGTTTGAGGACGAGGGGTGGAAGCAGGAGGCTGCGAACAATTAAAACCTGTAATGACTTGAGCTTTTTTTGTACTGCTAGCTACAAGCCTAACAATAAGGAAGGAAAGGCATCAACGATGCTATTGCTATTCTGTACTTTACTTACTGTCCTTTCAACCCCATTTTTCTGCAATTACCTTAGTGCCGGCAATGAGCATAAACTCAAAACTACTTCACATTCAGAATGAGTCGTTCAACAGCTATGAATTAAGTGATTCACCGAACCTTAACCTTTGACTTAAGCTGAGATTTATGCTCCCAACTACATAGCTCGGCACAACTGTCTCCAGCACAATAATTTTGCTCGTATGTTGCAAATCACCGCTTGCTTGTGCTTCTCACATCCCGTATACTGCTTATCTATTTTCGAGGTTTTCAGTGCCGCTAATTATACCTTATCAGCACCTTTTCATCAGAGATCCATATCAGATTGATATTTTAAAGCCTTCTCCAATACTACAAATGGGCAACTCGTGAAGCCGGGAACTTAGTTTTTGAACGTTTGTAGGTGCCGCGTTGGGGGAATGGCGTGTTTATCATGAAGAACAAGCAAGGTTGCATGAGGATAGTTTGGCTTGTGAGAAACCTGAGGTGTTACGGTCCTACGGATGGGGACATTGCGACTTTGAGGGACATCCAATCCAAGCGGATCTTATCAGCTACAAACCCGAATATTACTTGGCTATGGACAAGTACATATCGTTGGAAGGTGGCTAAGCGACAACTGTGGGTAGCCATATGACTTAACGAAAGGCTGTAAAATCTTTCCAGGTTTGAAGCAATTCTCCATCGGGTCGTGGCTGCTCGTGTTCAAGCCCTGGTTGGTACGTCGTCTATTGTGTGAGGTTCAAGCCATTTTCAAACTTCGCTTTTCAGATTGACAGTAAACAAGGCAAAACACTCAGCACATCTGTAAACCAAAACTCATGGGTTTGTGATGAATCATATCCTCTCTTCGGTTCTGAGCAAGACTCCTTGCATAATCGTGCAAATTGCTGACAAATGATAGAAGGTGAAAGGATATCATCCATGATGGACTTACTGCTCGACGCGGAGACGTGCAGCTTAGTGATGGACACATGGACCAACGTGGCTACCGTCAATCTATGCTAACGGTGCGGTCACTAATGTGAATGGATATCTACCAAGCTTGAGTACTACATCTCTCCTGGGTTCAATTGCCCCAGATTTATCGATATATAGACACAGACAGAACAGCCTGTAGCCCAAAATATCACCTTTCGGTCAATGAATGATCACATATTGGAGAATTCTACCATCCAAACAAAGAACATCCTTGTTATTTCAGGCCAATATTAAAACAATTCAAGGAAAAGCTTATGTGCCTGAATGAACGCAAGGAAGTAAAAGCGAGTATGCAGAACCGATGAGAAGTTCGTTGTTCAAATGCCTTACCATTTCCGGTTGCGGTTTCTAGCTGGCTCTAAAGTCCGAGGAAACAATTCATTACAGGCCACTTCGTGCAGCAGAAATACAGACTTCAAAACTATAAAAAGCTGAACGGCTGGTCGCCCGCACGGTGATCTAGGCGTTATTCTATGAAACGCCTTGCCTACTCCGGAATTAGGTGACCGTCACTTTGCAACGTTGTTCGTTGGTCACGGAACCTCCGGATGACCAAGCTGGGCTTCATACGGCAAGGATAGCTTGCGGAGTCGTCATATATCGTAGTACTGGATGATGGATTTAGATTAATACCTTGAAGGTTCAGTACCTATGGAGACACGAAGTGGTCTGGTCAGTGAAAGGAAAACGGAAGTCTGCGGGGTTGCTTTCGGAGCTAATCCTCGAGATCGTAAGATTGTGGTTCGAAGGAGCGCATATAAAGCAGTTAGGATTCCATCTCTGGATTTTACAACTCTCAGGCATTTTCAGACTCTCCTAGATCATTCTTCACACAAAGCACTCCTCCCATTAAAGCACACCAACAAGTCAAAATGAAGGCTGTCTTTGTTCTTACCGTTATTTTTTCGAGCCTCAGCTCTGTATTTGGAACCCCCACTCCAGATGCTAGTTCTCAATCTCTGGTTCAGGTCATCTTTCCAAATTACCTTGGTTAGCAATATTTGCCCGGCCACTAGATTCATGTTGCTCATATCATTCCAGTACCGATTAAACAAGCCAAGCCGAACATGGCTTTTCCAACACAGTTCACGGGACAAGTTCACTATGAAAATCCCACAGACAAGAGTGAAATCAGGCTTCTAGTGGGCTTTGATGTACCTGCAAACGGTGCTACCCGCTGTGCCATCAAGTTCACCCTTCCGCCAAAGGTGCCAGGTGGATATCAATGGACCGTGAATGGCAGTGGAAAGCTTGATGTCTGGAGTTTGGCTTCGATTATACAAAACGGTGTGTTGAAGCCGGCTTTGCCTCTGTTAAGCGTATTGACTCCCGACAGGTGTGACTACCTGGAATACAAAGCCGAAAAGAACCACCATTAAACCACAGTTCACTATTACTGTAGGTTCCAACCGCGCTTTTAGATACCTAAAGGCACATATGCTTGTTATACTCGGTGACTGATGCAATAATAGCAACCTCTGAGTGGTGGTAACGCTTTTATGACTGGAGTTGGTGAGTCGAAGCAGCTTGATATCTTTATGCATGGATTGCTGACTTTGAAAGCCATCCCATGCAAAGGGGGAGAGAGAATGGACTTTGAAGTTGCCGGGACCCGACCTGATCCAGTCTACTTTGACTGGTACGGTACGTGACAGATCTGTTTCCCTATCCTTCGCAAGCTGCACTAACTTCCAGCAGAGCTGACCAGCCCCAAAGCTGGCATCACGTTGAATACGTACATTTAAAGCCCTTAAGTTTCTTTGGGATTACTTTGGAAGAGAGATGGGATTGAGATTTGATGTAACAACCAAAATATAAACTGCAATTTGCGTTATGCACAATGGCGCTTCGGCATCTGCTTATTCTTCCGTGCTCAGTCTGTCTTACACATTGATGGTCACTCGCTTGCCAATCTAACATGCCCAGAAGCTGGTTCAGCACGACCATCGACGTTTATCGCCCGGATCGTCAGAATTGAATATGATATCGCTGTGGAATCCATATGGTTATAGCAACCATCGGCTACAACGAACAACGCACGATAGTAGTAAATTGGATGGGCATACAGACGTTAATTAAGAATGCATATGTATTTACTGAACTGCCAAAGGCAAGAGACTAATGATATGTAACTGTACTTATGTTGAAGTGGGAATTATGGTATTGCCATGATACCTGGATCCGCGACGATCCAGGAGTAGTAAGACATTTAATAAGGTGCGAGAAGATCCATTTGCTCGGATTCGATATTCATGTTACACCATTCAAGCAGAAAAACAAAAACCCATATCCAAGTGACAGGTAACGAGCAAGCCCCTCATTCATTACTCTACCCTTTTCCTTGGGTCTCGTTATGCCCCGTCTTATGCCGTCTACACATAACGCAGCCAGTCTTTGGCCCCAAGCCCCTCCGCAGCAGTTGGGCCCCTCTCTTGGTGGAAGGATAGCAAGCTGAACCCATTTACGCACGACCCGCGCCCCTCTGTCCTCTTGCACGGTTCACTGTAGCCCTTCCTCTTGCCAATCCTACTCCACGTCCTCTAACGGTTCGCGAACGGAACATAGGTGCGTTCCTGCCAAACGTCAGTACATCATAGCTCCTATAGCTAGAGAGGAAAATAGACGGCCGGAAGGGGTTCTACCGAAGCATGTCAGGCACGATGAAAAAACGCACGTGTGAGCCGCGGATGTAGACTTGGTCGAGATGCGAGACGCGGCCGTCGCGCGCTGTCACGGTAATGTCTCGGAGTTGTACGTTCATGTTATCCTCAGCTACACTCTAGTTAGCCGGGTCTGTGGGAAGGGGGCGAGAAAGTGGAGGGCATGCCTTCGATGAGTTTCCCGCGGAAAATCTGGCCAGAGGTGAGCTCAAGGGTGCAGACGTGGCCCTACGGAGGGATAGAAGTTAGCTGTGTTGGAGCTGTGGGGAGAGGCGTGGGCGGGCATACCTGCGCTTCGTTTAGGAGCTTGATTGGGATTCCAATGCTGCCCATGTTTGCGGTTTATCAAAAGAAAATGGAGCTGAGGAGTGAGGGAACGAGTGTTGGAAATTCGCGTTTGGAAAAGTGAGGTGTCGTTGGAAGGTCACCTAGTATTTCGCTCCTTGTGGTAAAAAACTAACGCGAACCTTGGCGTTACAACGTAAAGAAGTTGAACGAACAGGAGCTCAACAAATATGAATCGAAGGGACTAAAGCTAAAGGCACTGGAAGAACTGGAGGATTGGAAGAACAATGGGTTGTGGGGGTGCGATAAGTCAAACTGGTGAGGTACTGGTGGTAATAAAGTGGCTAACCCTAACCACTAAGAGCCGCCTACAACCTGGATCCATAGAAGTCTACGGCATTTTATATCAAATGGAGTCAAGACTGTTTGATGGCCCTTTCAACCGTGCGCTGAGAATTACATCACAACACTACCAGTCATGAAATCTACTTCGAGCGACAATAGCATGCGGTCGTTTGGCAGTAATTAGAATTCCCACTAGCGAGGGCTACAAAGGCTTGTTGCATCGGTGGAATTGGAAGAGACTGCACTGAGCATATGCTACACTGACAGATCTAAGTAAGGGAAATCATTGGCACGGGTCTTTCCTTAGTACATCGAAGATGCTGCTTTTCGGTCACTGAAGGTCACTCGATATAAGTTGATAGCTTCATCGCTCCCAGGAATGTCATGCAAGTTCTGATACTAGGGATTGCTCCATCTGGGCCAATATTTTTCTATTACCTGGATGGGTTGTTATGCTGTAGGACACTTCAAGGACTGCGGCAAGACCTGCGAAGGGAGACCGATTTCTTAAACATTCTCCAAACTCCGTACCAAACGCACACCGAACGCCAAAAGTTGAGCCTACCGCGTAGAAGTTTAATAGGGGAATCCAAGAACACAAACACCAAAAAACAGACCCGATGACACCATTGCCCCATACACCCTGAACGCCGAGAGGTGAGTTCACTATTTTAGGAGGGCCGAAAAACTTCAAGAAACACAGCGCAAAACAAATCACAATAACCATAAATTCACCTCCCCATACCGAGCACTGCAACGTCAGTAGAAGTATTAAATGAGATGACGATGCATAGTATAGCTCAAATTCCCTTCTACTTCCTCGCTAAAGAGTTTCCTTTACGGACCTTTTATTCCTGATGTCCCTGCGTGACATCAAGGCGTATGTCCAACCAGATGCCGTGACAGTAGATGTATCAGCGAATATCTTTGGTAGGACACAAGCAAGTAATTTGAACCGCCTGTATAACTGATTCTCACCAGTCGAAAATTCTGAAAGAGCTATTGGTGGGAATTCATGATGGGAGCAAGAGAAGGCAGTTAGCTTACCTCCCGATGATGATTTGATTTCACCACTTTCTGTAATAACTTTTGATCCCTTAATCGTTATAGAGCCACAACAATCGAATTCTAGTTTGTGTGGCGGCAACTCGCCCTCAAGCATCTCGTATTGGTCATCGGCGAGCATCATCAGACACGTGAGGGATGCCTCTGAAGTGATGAAATGACCATAGTCTTGATAATAGGCGTTCTTGGATTTTAGTGTTAAACAACACAAAGAATGCTTTAAGCGCCTTTTTCAAATATGGTAGAGCAGGATGGATCAAACTTTAATGATTGTGTTAGGTGTGCGGAAACTTAGACAAGGGACCTGCGACCTTACGCTGAGATATGTAAGGAGGACACACTTAGGCCGACAAAAAGAAGCGTTTGACACGGAAATGTATGCGATGTCGGAAGCAATGAAGATTGCGGATGAGAAAGCAGAAAAAGAGAAGTTTACCAGGGTTACGGTTTTTATGGATTCCCAGGCAACTTTAAGAAGAATACAATCGGACGAGCCAGGACCAGGACAGGTGCTAGCGCTACAAACGATGAACTGGACCAATGCATTAGCCAGAAAAAATATCCAGGTAGAGTACTGGTGGGTACCTGCCCATAAGGGGATAGAAGGCAATGAAGAAGCAGATCAACAGGCAACAAAGGTGGCGTATAAGCATTGTGGAAGTTACACCGAAACGCAAAATCTGCTACCGTTTTTAGATTATGTTTCTTTCTCTCATGTTAGTCGAAGGTTGACTGAGGCGAAGTGGGAAGAAAGTAAGAAAGAAATAGAAGAGATGGGGAAGAAGTCAAAGCACAGTTACTGGTATGATTTGGTGAAGAGGGGAGGTAACAGTGCGGTGATAGAATCCAAGAAAACAATTGCGGCAAGGTTTTATCAGCTTAAGTCAGGACATGCACTGATAGCGAAATACCTATTGCGGATCAGAAAAAGAAGTGATATGAAATGTTGGTGGTGTGGGCATGAATATCAGACAAGAGACCACCTTTTTAAGTGGTGTAAAAGATGGAAACGAGAACAAAAAAGGCTTTGGGTTGATGGGCAAGAGGGGGAAGAAGGTTATGAGGGCGTTGAAAAGGTTTTAAAGAAGCCAAAGATTTCATTGCCAATGTCTCTCGTTTTTGCAGAAGAAAAATGTTCACAGGCACTGTTGGATTTCTTATCTTGTACAGATGTTGGCAGAATTAGCGGAGTGGTGGAGGAGGCGGAGAACTCAGATCACGAGGAGGCGAGTGATGGGGGGGTGTAAAAGTTGATGTTTTTGTTTTGGTGGTTTCTTTTGTTTTTGGGGGGAGAGGACTCACGACTTTGCTTTTGTTTCTTTATGTTACGGAAGAAGCGGGGAGGAAATATGTACAGGATATGCCATGGCTGCCAGCAGCCGAATGCAATATGATTACAAACAAACAAACAAACGCTGAGATATGTGTGGGTTGGACCTCATCATTGATGATCAATGGATTCTTGACAACGAGGTCCTGAAGCTCCCTCCAGCTTTCTACTGAAGAGAAGGTGAAAAGGTTATTTAACACCTGGATTGTTCTAACAGGTGCATTCTACTAACATCAGCATACTCGTAACATTGATGAATGAAGGAGACCCACCGTTTTCTTTAAAAAGTCGATCAATCAATCGTTTGCCTGCTTGGCCCAAGTACTGCCTTCTCCGCACAGAGTCCTGATATACAAAACTAAACCCGCAAGAGAACGAATGGTTATGCCCCTGACCCACTCGTCGCCCTTTTCAAGCTGCACAACTCGACGGGCACCACCTTCCACAAGCATTCCCAACTTCTCGTTATAGGAAGGCAACATTTTAGAAACCGTCTCAACCTTCTCACGAAATCCCACAACTTCTGGCTCCACAGAGCGGTCGAAACTAACTGCCGTACATGAGCTAACAAATTAATGTGAGCAATGATTTTTTTTTAATATCCTCAGCGGCACGCGTAATCTCTTCACGCACAAAAGCCTCTGATGCATATTTAGTACCATCGTGGGAACTGGACGCTCGTCGATAAAGTGGGTGTGCTCGTTGGGTGGTGAAGAGCGGATTTATATTGTGTCGTGATGAAGGTGAAAGGTTAGAGGTTTGGCGGTTTGGCGGTAAAATAGATGCGCGGTAGACAGCGGCCTTATAGCTCATATGGCAGTAAAGAATAAAATTCGAGATACAGATATCGCCGCTGCCTTGGAGATAAGGTGATATGGGACTTCCCATGATATAAAGTATTTCATCATAGATTGAACAAGCAGAGTTCTGGTTTTAAAGCTTTCTGTGTTCTTTGAAAGCGAGAAATGACTACAGTTATACAAACGGTCTTCCATCAGAGTGCGCGGTGTTCCTCGTCGCAAATTTACAGATGCAACGATATTTCAGTGAGGGTGCACCCAATTAACATCGATATACTTCTACAAGACCAAGACCGTCTCACCTTGATCATTCAGATTCCGGCAGGCCTTGGGAATCAGCTCACAAGTTGTGAGTAATCCCGCATCTTCAATTTAAAACATCGTTAATATTCTTCATCAAAACACAGTTCCCATCCTAAAATGTAGGAATGCCTTAACTAAAATAATAACTGTAAAAGATAGATATCTGCAGCTTTATTGACCGAATTAACCACAGAGTCGAAACTTAATCCTAAGACTAACGAGCCTTTAGCTTTACAGAACAAGGTATCTCAGGTCTTCTTAGGTTGATCAGACTCCTGAGTGATAGTTTGTGACCCATGCTACCACTGCAGTCTAACAAAAGCTATTTCAGGAACTTTTGATTCCGAAGTAGATCCTGGAACTAGGCCAGCAAAATACGTCAAAGCGGAGACGAACTTTAACTTGGAGAACAGCGTACTTCGGTACAGTTCGGGGACGGCGGAGGGTTGTGCCAAGCAGCAAGCCTAAAGTGAGACCGCAAAATCACCCCGCAATCCCACCTTCACTCAAAATATGCCTGGACCGATCGCGGACACGTCTTCAGCAACTCAGCAATGCAAGCGCTGCAAGGAAAATGATGGACCTTATACACTCCGCGGAGATACGCACTGTCGGCTCGTCCTCTATGTCTAAAAACCAAAAAACATCGCCGGCTGACTCCTGCCAGTGACTGCTTTGACTACTACATTCGGTCTAAATGCGTCAAGCGCATGGAAAGCTACAAGATCCGCCCCGATGATAATAAACAAATACCCATTTTCCTCCTCCCCATCTCCTTTGGGATCTCGTCCACCGCCCTTCTCTACTTCATCAACGCGCAGCTACAGGGTCAACGACAGAAGGTTACCAGGACAAGATACAAGTTGAAGATATTACATGTGGATGAGACTGTGCTGGACCCCTCATCTCCCCCAGCGGAGCATCTGGCGAAGATCCAGGAGCGCTTCCCAGAGGCTGGTGACTACATATCTGCAAAGTTGGAGGATATCTACAACTTTCCTGACGGCACGCAGATTGAAGGCCTGGGTGAGGGTGGAGATTTCAACGCTGAGTCTATGCGTGCAAAACTATTAGCGTTGCCGTCGCCGACTTCTCGAGAGGATATGGCGGGCATAATCCGGACGCGGTTGATAGTCGCTATTGCCAAGCGGGAAGGCTGTGGTGGAATATTATGGGGAGACACGACGACGAGACTTGCAGACAAGGTTATGACGGAAGCGGCAAAGGGACGGGGTTTCTCTCTCCCGTGGCAGATTTCAGATTCAAAGTCTCCATATGGTAGGAGTAGATTTTATTCCGGATGACCAATGGGGGAAGCTAATAGTTTGAAGGCCTAACATTCCTCCATCCTCTCCGCGATGTCTTCAAGAAGGAACTCGTTATATATGTCTCTGAAATTACTGAGCCTCCACTTCTACCGCTTTGTATTGCATATTCGTCGCAGTCGAAGCATTCTGCTGCTGCAGCTACTAGTGGACGGAATATTACTGTGGGAGAGTTGTTAACACAGTATTTTGAGAACATGGAAATTCAGTATCCATCGACTGTTATGAATGTGGTACGCATGGGTGACAAGCTTAAGCCGGCGAACCCAGAGGCTACACCTTGTACGATATGTGGGCTACCAGTTGATGGTGGGGGAAATGGGTTGACATTGGGAGCTGAGGATGACGGGGAAGCTCCAAGTATGTTGTGCTATGGGTGCGTGAGAGCCACACATGGAGCTGCGCAGCATAGCTAACCTATGTCACAATTTACGAGAATGCATCCAAATAAAGGCTTAGTATAGCTACCGCAGTAGTAATTGGTGGGATTGTTTGTGAATTACGTCCTTTACACAGGTCGGTGCCAGTTTGGTACATTCATATTCTCCAGAGACGCGTCCATGCTCTATTCAGCTATTGCCTTAGAAGCCCTTAAAAGAGAAACACCGTGGGAATCCATAACCGTGTATTTTCGTTATTGAACAGAACCCATGACCCAATGAAGCAGTAAGAAACCAAACACTTCACCACCGACCTCCGCCACCCCCTTTTTGTTTGCCGAGGCGATACATTTACTTCAGCTTCTTCTTGGGGCGGAGCTGGTTGGTGTGTCCACACTTCCTCTTACGGCAGTTGGTGGCACGAGGTGGGAGACGAGCCTGTATAGCCAGTCAGTTGGAGTTTGGAAAGATGGATACCGAGGCCGACAAGGTTAACATACGTAGCATTTGCGGCAGATCATCTTCTCGCAGTTGTACTTGGAAGCCAGAACCTTGAGGGAAGGCTCGATCACACCCCCACGGAGACGGAGGACCAGGTGGAGGGTCGACTCCTTTTGAATGTTGTAGTCGGAAAGAGTGCGGCCGTCCTCAAGCTGCTTTCCGGCAAAGATCAAGCGTTGCTGATCCGGGGGGATTCCCTCCTTGTCCTCTGTAGTTTCCACCAGCATCCGTTAACTCCCATTCTCTCTCAAGCTAATCCGTGATTTCGAAAAGGCGACGTACGGATCTTCGACTTGACATTGTCAATGGTGTCGGAGGACTCGACCTCAAGGGTGATGGTCTTGCCCGTCAAGGTCTTGACGAAGCTGGTAGGTTGAAAGTCAGCATATGCTGTTTGCTTCGAGCTTGGCTGGTCGATGGGATCGTGGTAACTCACATCTGCACTGCAATCGCAAAATTAACATTAGCATACTTGTCTACTACTAACGCGTAGAATGGGGGAACGCACTCTTTGCGGCGGTTGCTGTGGGGTTTGGTTAGTTGGTGATTTCGTCAAAGTTATTGCACCTCACTCAAGCGAGGTTGCGATAGAAACTGCCACACACAAAACTGTGACTGCTTGACACCACGTGATAATGTTTAAATACTTTACCCGGTTGAATGCTTGCCAGCAACAATTCTGTAGACGGTTTTTGATCGCTGGCAAAAATCCTACCAAGCCGTCTGACAGACTGAAGTGACCACGCCTGGTTAATCAACCTAAAGCACCTAAAGCACCTAAAGTATCACGATTCAACGATATTCCAGGTACATATTTTTAGAATCACTAAAGAATTTTGATATTTACGACATACAACGTAACTCGCACTCTATATATCGTTGGGAATTTAAACCTTGCAATTTGCGTATTGTGTACAGATGATTCGGCGAGGATGGTGGTATTAGAACAATTCGTTCGCCGGAACCGCATATGTTAACTACACACCGCTGCCTGTTGTCTTGAATGTCACTGTTCTTAAACGTTTGTTGGTCATCCCCTCCTTTCACTTCCCAAGCCGGAATCAAGCATCTATTTAAATGTTGAGGTACGGAGATGAATCGATGTCTCTCCTTTGGGTGTGTCGGGAATGACCTTCTGGAGTTTCTGAAGCATGTGAAATGTCAGTATATATATCTCATGTTAAATATTATTCCAAATCCCAAAGCTTCTTTTCTCTTATATGAGTGGTAATTCACTGACCAGCTTCTCAAACACGCACGAGTTGAAAGGCTTCTCCTCAGCTCTGCAGTGCCACAGCTCCAAGTTGTTGTTTTGCAGACACTTCCAGTGCGTCCTAAACTCCGAAAGGCAGTGCTTGTTGATATCGGCAATGCTGTCAACCCAAAAACCCCATTAGCCCACGCATCTCCAAGACTCCAGATGTATGACCACCGGAGCAAAGGAAAGCTGGGGCGTGAGGACATACACCGACGCAGCACATCGGGTAACTCTCCTCCCCTCCTTCAGGCACTCAAGCTCTCCTCTTCCCTTTGCCTCATGCTTGCAGAGCATATAGTCCTCATTGTAGGGCTTGCATCTATCGCCGATAAAGAACGCCGCAGACGTAAGAGGGGCAGAGGACGCGCCAACTTCCTGGACCTTGGGAATGTGGTCGGGCAATGGGGTAGTGTCCACCAGGACGGCATGAGTGAAGCTATAGCACCGATCAGCTAACACTTATTCTATAAGAAGCTCAAAGAAGATGCTTACATGGGTTCCCGATTAGTGGCCATTGTATTTGGGTTGCTTGAGATGTGGACAAGGCCAATTGCACGGTGGAGTTCGCTATTCGGAGCGCTGAAGAGACGGCGATTCGCTGTTCGGCAATGACGCGGGGTGACTAAGCTGCTTTCTGAAGCTTGGCTTGGCGAATCAAGACGCGCTCTAACAGCACGACACGAGCTTTCAATCCACATTCCTCTCCGCTACCCACACCAATACCACGTCACACCGAAATTGAAAGCACAGTTGTTCGTTCGCTGCCTTCATTCGTTAATCTCTGAGGGCCAACTGCGCTCTACACCAAATCCGTCGTTCGAATTCTACACGCGACCATGTCTCTATTCGGTCAACAGCAACAGGGCGGCGGTCTGTTTGGGTCGAGTACGGCGCAGCCAAGCTCAGGGGGTCTATTTGGGCAGCAGCAGCAACAGCCATCTGGAGGACTGTTTGGACAGCAACAACAGCCTCAGCAACAACAGCCTCAGCAACAGCCTCAGCAACAGCAGGGTGGAGGACTATTTGGACAGTCGACCCAACAACAGCCTCAGCAACAACAGCCTCAGCAGCAACAGAGCGGTAGTTTGTTTGGCCAGCCTCAACAGCAACAGAGTGGAGGATTATTCGGACAGTCGACCCAGCAGCAGCCTCAGCAAACTGGGGGGTTATTTGGGCAGACCCAGCAGCAACCCCAGCAATCTGGAGGATTATTTGGTCAGCAACCTCAGCAGCAACAGCAAGGAAGTCTTTTCGGACAGCAGCCCCAGCAACAGCAACAGACCGGTGGGTTTTTTGGTCAACAGCCACAACAGCAACAGCAAGGTGGAGGAGGCTTGTTCGGTCAATCAGCCCAGCCGCAACAACAGATGGGGTTTGGGAGTATGTTGGGTACCCCAAGTGTGAACCAGCCACAAATGCAGATGCAACAGCAGGGTATCGCCTCCCCACCCCACGCTTGAAGTAGCTCATGGCTAATGTCTTCTGACAGGAGCAAACCCCATAGTGGAGAAGGTTCAAAGAATCAAGAACTCCTGGGATGTCAGCCACCCTGACTATGCATTTCGATACTACTTCTATAATTTTGTTGGCAAGGAGAGAGCTTCGCAGTGCCAAAAGCCGGCCGAGGATGATTTGGAGGCATGGGAGAAAGCCTGGGCAGAACGACCAAATGATGGGTTTGTTATTCTCCTCAATCTTTTTGTGAGCACATTGGTTGATACCATCACAATAGCTGCGTGCCTGTTAGGGCCAATGGCTTCAAGGATCTCGATCTGCGAGTGAAATCTCAAGAAAACCAAGTCCGCGTTTTCCGTACCGAACTCCATAACATTCAAGAGAAGCTCAACGCGATACAAAACCGACACGATCTCACAACGTCCGTGAAATTAGAGGATTGTCGGCGAAGACACATGGCTCTTGCGCGACGAGCATTGTCATTAGCTGCTAAGGTACAGGTTCTCAAGAACAGAGGGTATGCGCTGCAACCGGAGGAAGAGATGTTGAAGAAACGGCTTGAAGGGTTGGCAAAGAAGGTTCAGGACCCAGCTATAACAGGACGGATGAATGAGATCTGGGCGCGAATGATGGTTGTGCAAGAAAAAGCAAGACTCATGGAAGAAAGCATGGGCAAGGTCGAGATTGTCTGGGATGAGAACCAACTTCAGACCGCTGGAAGGGTAAGGGATCTCTTCTGATTTGAGAAACTTGTGCTAATGATTCGGAAGCTATTGCAAAGTAACTTTGAGGGTCTGGGCTACCTGACCAAGGAGGTGCTCGCCATTGAGAAGTCATTCGCAGAGTGGGAGGAGGTGCATAAGAATCGTCAAGGTGGCCTATGACAAAGTAAAGTGCTTTGACTTTGATATCATGAGATTTAAGGTTAGCGTCGTTGCCGAAGCGTCTTCTGCTGCATCACCTTCGCGAAACCTATAATGTAGATAATACGAATGCGAGCTAGCAAAGTGGTTACACTGGCGAATAAAGGGTAGGAATATGAAGATTTCGGCGTTTTCATTGACAGTAACATATCGTGTTGGTTATTATCATCAATATCTGTATGCCGGTTCCTGAACTTGACCCTAGTGCTTTTCCGACCGTTCCTCCGTCTATCCCAAGAGTAGAATTACAGAGCCATCATCCCGTTTTAAACGCCCGTTGCTTTGAGCCATTTAGATGAGCTTTTGAACATAATCAACCACGAAAGGTGCTGGCGCAAGACGTTAGCATAGGTTGGTGAATGGCGGCAAAGAGATGAATCTATACAAAGGTAGAGGATGAAGCAAGTAGAGATGGTGAATTGAATGGTGCTCTTTGCCATAGCTTCTTGCATGCGGACTTCTGCCGGGTTAGGTGGTGGTGGTGCTGTTAAGGAGCGCCAGTCAGCCATTGAGCAAATAGACAGATCTCGAGGGGTAGGAACGAACCGCCGCCAAACATTGTGAATGTGTTGAGTTATGTGGGTTGAGAAGTATTTGATAGCTATATGTGGTCGTGGGTTGTTGGAGCTGTGTTCGATTTTGATAAATTTCAACAACACAGAGCTAAAGATTCGTGCTAAACAGGCTAAAGTTCGATGCGATTCTTGCGCAACGTTATAGCACGGATTTTTTATGCGGTAGTGAGTGCTTTTGTATGATTGTAGTGGATTAGCATCGAAATCTTGGTTAGATACACGATTCTCTATATCTTTAATCCCGATAACTGTTTTTGCGTTGGTACTATGGTGTAGCGGTCGCTGTTTTAGGTTTGGTGAGGAAAGGTGATTGCTCGTGATTTGATTTGCGTAGCGCGGCTGAGCAGGGGCGCACCACCGACAACATACTTTAAGTATCGAGCTCTCGCCTTCTCTCTTCAATTCACTCCATCGCCACTACCACCATCAAAAAATACAATACGACCGCAAATATGTCGGATCACGAGGATTTACCCGCAGAGGCCTCGCGCCCGGAACTCACACCAGCCCCGGAGGAGGTCGAGCCGGAGCTGCCCCAAGAGCAGTTGGAACCGGAGCAGCAGACAGAACAAGCGGCTTCTGCCACTGCTGACGAACCCGCCTACGAGGATGAATCCGACCTCTCGGATCTCGACGAAGAGGCCTTCGAAAACTACAATGAACACGATATCGGTGGCGACGAGGTGATCCCGATTGACGAGGATACCGTTGTCGCGCTCGGAAAACACAAAAAAGTTGGCGGCAGAATCCAAGCTGGCGATGCGCCGAAGGCTGTGAAGAGACGCAGACGGGATAAGGCGCGAGATGAGGATGACGATGTTGAGCAACCTATGGAGATTGAGCTCACGGAGGAAGAGAGTAAGTTCATGTATTTCGTCGTCGTCATCATATAAAACTGAATACTGATACGACATCACCTGTTAGAACGCAGAAGAGAACTCGACAGGAAGATGGATGAAGCCCTCAAAGGCCCCAAGAAGAAGAAGAGAAGAAAGAATGACCACGACCTCGAGCGCATGGACGACGAAACCGTCGAGAACCTCCGTCTCAAGATGCTTGAAGCCGCAAAATGCGACACCGAGGCTATCGACAATGGCCAGCCTGCCACTCACAAGCTTGCAATGGTGGATGAAGTCCGTGACACTCTCAATCGACAGAACCTCCTCAGCGTCGCTGTGGACTGCGGTATCCTCAAGGGAATCCGCCGCTGGTTGGAACCCTTGCCAAACAAGGCGCTCCCTGCCTACAACGTCCAGAAACTCATGTTCGAGATTTTGAGCAAGCTGAGACCGGATATTATTCATCTTCGTGAGAGCGGTATCGGTAAGATTGTTATGTTCTACACCAAGGATGTGAGGCCGGAGCGCAATATCAAGCGTGAAGCCGAAAAGTTGGTGAGAGATTGGTCGAGGCCGATTTTGGGACGGAGTGACGATTATCGCTCTAGAGCCGTCCCGATTGCTGATGGTCGCCCTATTGCGTATGCTCATATACTTTCTTACTCTTTCCTCTGCTAATAAACAATACAGTACCAGTCGCATCCGTAAGAGTAGTACCGATGATACCAACAATCCTCTCGCACCGCCAGTCAAGAATACTGGCCGTGCCAGGGTCCTGATGCCGTCAAGCCAGTCATATGAAGTTGCCCCTCCGTCGCGGGAGCCAAGTAAACAGCGCAATGGTCCCATCAGACCTATGAATGCACGTGGTGATGATTTCATTCGCAAGATGAAGGCGAAGAAGGCGAAGAAAGGGGTTACAAAACCCATTGGATAGAATCTATGGCAACTTGTATTATAAAATGAACGTACGAGGGGTAGGCATTCAAGATGTCTGCTGCTGTGTACAGGCAGGCGGAAGAGTAAATGCTGGGTACATTAGGTTTTCTAATTTCTGATTTCTGATTTTACAGGCTCTTTTGCTTTGTACTGATGATTTACTGTTGTACAGGCAGAAGAGCAGATGCTGGGTTTTACTCTAGAGATGGCTCTCAAGGGATTGTTGTTTCCTTAAAATACTTTGGGGTTTCTGTTTTCTGTTTTCACATGTCTCTTGCTTTGTACTCATGGTTCGGTAGGGTGGGTGTTTCGTCTTTGCTTTTAAATTCTGCTTTCTTGTTATCTTCTCGGGGTTTTGTGTACTACCATGCAAATAAATGATCTCGTTCCATTCAAGTATCCTGTCAACATCAATGCTACTCTACTCCTCTATTCCCAGTCCACCCATTAGCGCCCTCCTCCACCCCTCAGCAACTTCCTGAATCTTCACCAACACCCCAGCAGCAAGCGCCCTCACCCCTTCCTCCACCCCCCAAGCCCCCGTAAACACTCCTTCAACCCACTCCCTAACCTCCACCACCTTAGCACCCTCATTCTCGGCCAGTCTCTGTCCCTTCTCAACCTCCAAATTGACCTCCAAAAGCGTCAACACGCCCAGTAGCACAGCCTCACAAACACTCGCATCTCGTTCCGCCAGTCTCCGTAGACTCAACAGCAACTCCAAAAACTCCGCTGTCATCTCTTGCAGCGCTGGCGTCCCGGGTCCGGCCGCATGCACGAGCACCGAGAGCGTATTCAGGAATAGTACAAGGATATGCGGGTCTGCATGCGGTGGATTCGGCATGTCCCGACTGGTAACTAGCCACCCGCCCGTGAGGGGGAAGAAAAACGCCGGTGCAGCAAGGTCAAGGATCTTCCTATGCTCTGGAGGAGGTCGACGGGCTTCCACGGCCATACGGGACGAGAATGTGCGGACCTTGAGGATGTTTGGGCCTGTGGCTGCGTCTGCGGCTGAGGCGGCGAGGGGGGTGAGGTAAGTTGATTTCAGCGCGCTGGTGATGGAGGATATTGGGGTGCTCCACACAACGTCGATTTTTCCGGGCAGCTTCTTTTGTGGGAGCTCCGGCGGGGGTTCCAGCGCCGCAAGCTCCCGCGCTCCAAGGCCGATAGCTACTAGGAGTGTTGCGCGCTGGCTGAGGCCGTAGTCGCCGGTGAAGAATTGTCGGGCTAGCCATTGGCCCATCCGGACCGGCTCTGCGACTACTAGTGCTACCAGCCCTGCGCTCCGCAGCTCGGAGAATTCGGGTATGTCAAAGCGGTCGTCTATCCCGGCAAGCGCGGCCGCAAGTTCTTCAAGGTGGCTGGAGACTTCTTTTCCTCCTGAAGCTGCTTTGCGGCGGATGAGAGGTGCGGCATGGAGGAGGGCGAGGTGTTGGCGGTCGTAGTTGTCAGTGGAGTGGAAGTAAGAGAGGAGGGTACGGATGTAGCTGGGGGTGTGTGAGTGAGAGGCTATGATGTGGTATAATGGGGGGACTTACACGGGGAGTGAAGGCTTGTTTCTATCGATTGTTGTTGCGTCTTCGTCTTCGGCATCTTCGGGGTCAGAGTCGGGGAGGGCGTAGGGTGTAAATTCATCCGAGTCCGAGTCTAGGCCTTCTTCTACGACCTGGATGCCTGAGGTTACGGGTGGTTCAAATGTTGGCTTCCGGGGAGGTTTCCGTTTCTTTGGTATCATGGCAGTGGAGGTCGCAAACAAATCTTCCAAGGATCCAATTTGATCGTTGATAGAAGGGATAGCTTTCCACCATTTCGCTTCATCTGTTTGTGTCTCCTCCGTATCGAACGATATCTTCATTTTTGCATCCTTATCGACCAAGGCAGAGAAGCTCTCACCAACAATCATACCCAAGAACCTAGCACGATGCGAAGATGCCGTAAGACGGTTTGAAACGCCGCTCAGAAAGTTTGAAGATTTCGTAAGCCTTGCAAGGAAAGAAGGAGAATGACGGTGGGAGTGGCCTGCACAGAGCAGAAGGATCTGCACGTTCACTTGTAACAGATGAGCATCATTTCATGATGGTGTAAAGCAAATGTGTTTTTATATATACAGGAAGAGGATAACGAGAAGGAAACGCAACTAAGAAACGGACCTTCTTGTCGCATAATGGGGGTGTGGTTGATCCATAGTTTATCTGCAAACTGTTGCAAGAGCTTCTCAGATAGTTCTCGGAAGGCTAGTTCATCTTGAGCTACAACCGCCATGATGGATCTCCTCAGGGCAAGGGGTTCTCCAACACCTCCACCAGTGCTGGAGGTAAGCCATTCTAGAATCAAAGATTGGAAGTCGTCATCATGCAGTATAAATTTCTCCAATAGGGCAGCAACGCCTGACACGTTGGTTGCATCATGATTCCACCATGTGTCGTCATCCTCTTGGTATGTGGTTTGAAGATGTTTTGTTGATATCACTCGTAGTAATGATGCCAGGTAAGATCGCTTATCGTGCGCCGGCAATATTGACACCAACTTCTGTAGACGCAGTGTCTCATCTTTAGGATTGATGAGTTTATATGTCAAGCCTTCCACAACATTATCTGCACGTAATCAGCACTTTACTTTGAGTTTGTGAGACGTCACCAGATTTATGGTACCAGAATATCCCAATCTGAAGCTTGCGGTCAACAGCAACGACTGAGCTTTCCAGCCTGTATCCTCCATCAGATCAACCCGTAAACTGGCCTCCGCTATTTCCCTTCCCAGCCAGAGTGCAAACATTTTGCCGTCTCCAACCCATCTTTCCTGCTGGCCGTTCGACAGTCGTCCAAGCACCGACTCTGCCTCTGCTGCAACAGACAATAGTCGTCCACCAGCTACCAGTGCGGTGAGCTCTCTCCAGAGTATATGTCTCTTTATCTCAGGCTCCATCTCGACTAGCGTCCATGTTTCATAAGTAAAGCCCTTGCGACCCAACACCATCTGTAGCAGCACAAGTATGTTTCCCAGATTTTCTCGGCATACCTGGGCTTCTCTGTCTCTGGCAAGTGGAGCTAACACCTTTAGTCTCGCTGTTATACCTCCCAAGCCTGTGAGGGAGGCTAGGCATTTCGCTAGCAGCACACGTTCCTTCTTCGAAAGCACATGCCAGAAGTCCGGGAGTGTGGTCTCGAGGAGAACCTTAGTGATTTGTGAGGAAACGGCAGAAGGTTTTCGGAAGTCGAACTTGGTGTCTAGGAGATGCAGAGATTGAACAACGGTATCCTGGGAAGGGTTATTCCGCAAGGAATCGAGTACATCCGACGCAGAAGCCAGAGACGCCGGGGTTCCCGAAGATCTGGCGGTAGTGGCAGATGCGGGTGGCAGAGAACGGAGATGTGTAGATCCGGAACTCGAAACTGCGGTGAGTAGTGGCTCTGCTTTTCCATCGTCGTTGCCCGGCGGCCGTGGGGTTAATACGAAGGCATTCATGGTAATTATTGGATGAAGAGTGGACCAGAGATGGTGGGTCATGGACTGTGTGGAAATGAGGATGGCTTGGCAGAAACCCCTGGGACAGCCGCCGCCAAACGAATCTCGTCAGTCGCATGAAGTTTGCAACACAAACAACAGCCGGAGCTAGACCTGCTAAAGCTCGCCATCGCCTCTAGTGCGCCGCCTAGCTATGCACTCCGCGTTACCCACCCCCAAGCACTTCTCGGCGACGGAGGCGCCTGAGAGGCGCTGGCACATGAATAAATGAAGGAGACCTTATGAGGGAGGGAACATCCTCGGCGATCCTCGGTGTCTCCGCAAGGTGTCCCACGAGCCAAATATCGTCAGCTAAATATCCCTCCTCAACTATCCAAACGAATCAGCGCCCTCCTACCAGCTCAATAACGTCTTGCGCCCGCCCGTCTCTCCGTCTGGCACTTACCCCTATATCAATAGTTCACCGAGATCTACATTCACTCCGTAACAATGCCTCCCATCTCGCCTGATCCTATACTCGCTGCGGCCGCGAAACTTCCCGAGCTGCCTCCGCCGGGCGTTCCTCATGGAGTCGCACTTCCGGGCAGTCAGAAACCTGGCTATACAGCTGTTTACCGACATTATCAAAATGCCGCCAGGGAGTTGCCAAAAACTGTTGACCCCGCGGTGAGACATCTGTCATACAACTGAAGTTTCGATGTCAAATTTATGCTTATTCTGCGGTACTTATAGATAAGAACTATGTTCGAAGCGTTCGAGTCTTCATGTGAGATCCAACCGATTGCTGCGCGACATACAGACGAATGTAACTGACGTCGCCATAGGTCGTAGATATCCCAGCAATAAATGTCTCGGATGGCGGGAAAAGGATAAAGTAAAGGGCACCTGGGGTCCTTACCAATGGATGGATTACAAGACGGTGCAGCAACGCAGGACCAACTTGGGCGCGGGTTTTGTCCATCTTCACCAGAAAGCTGGGGTAAGTTTCTCTCTTTGAGCTTTATCTAGCTAAGCTGATGTCGTACATAGGTGACCAAGAAAAACTTCCCTATTGGTATCTGGTCTCTGAATCGACCTGAATGGCAAATTACAGATCTGGCTTGCCAGTCGCAAGCTCTGTTTTCCGTCAGTATCTATGATACATTGGGCCCCGACATTGCAGTATACATTATCAACCACGCTGAACTCAATTGCATCGTTGCAAGCCTCAACGTGCGTTTAGTTATTGGCCTTCAAAGTACTGTATCTGTTAGCTGACCTAGTAGCATATCCCAACATTATTGTCGATAACGTCTCAATGCCCCGGTCTTAAGTATATCATCTCAATGGATCCTCTGGATGCCGGCGAAGCGCCGGGCCACAGTAAAAAGGACCTCCTTAGCGCCTGGGCGGTAGAGAAGGGTGTAGAACTATATTCCATGGCTGACGTCGAAGTCATTGGACAGCAGAACCCCCGGCCCCTCTCACCTCCTGCCCCAGAAGACGCCATTACAATTAACTACACCTCTGGAACCACCGGTTTTCCGAAGGGCGTCCTTCTCACCCACGCCAATTGCATTGCCAGCTGCTCTTGCGCAATGGCCAGCAATATGTACCAAACCCCCTACGATGTTATGCTCTCCTACCTTCCGCTGGCGCACATCTACGGACGTCTCACCGAAAGCGCTGGTCTCTGGGGCGGCGCAGCAATCGGCTACTTCCATGGTAATATGTTGGAATTACTTGACGACATTAAGGTGCTGCGGCCTACCACTTTTATCTCTGTCCCGCGTCTCTACAACCGTATTGCGAACGCCATAAAGGCAGCCACCATCGAAGCCCCGGGAATTAAGGGTGTACTATCCCGCCACGCATTCGCTGCAAAGATGGAACACATGAAAATCACGGGCTCAAATAAGCACGCCTTATACGACCGCATTTGGGCTAACAAGGTCAAGGCCGCTATTGGCTTCGATCGCTGCAGGGCAATGGTTTCTGGCTCCGCCCCAATCGCTCCAAGTGTACTCTTGACTCTTCGCGTCGTCTTCGGCAATAACTTCATTGAAGGATATGGACTTACTGAAACTTACGCCGTCGCCCTTGGCCAACTGACTCAAGACAACAGCGCAGGAAACTGCGGAGCCCCCTCCATCACAGTAGAGCTGAAGCTCCGCGACGTCCCAGACATGGGCTACACATCCGCCGACAAGCCGCATGCGCGCGGTGAGCTGCTAGTCCGCGGCCACACCCTCTTCAAAGAATACTACAAAGACCCGGAAACAACAGCACAGGTATTCGACGAGGACGGTTGGTTCGCAACAGGCGATATCTGTTCGGTCGACGACATCGGCCGGTTCAGCATCATCGACCGCGTCAAGAACCTCCTAAAGCTCGCACAGGGGGAATACGTCTCGCCCGAAAAAGTCGAGAACCAGTACCTCGCTAATTTCCCCGTGCTAGCGCAGGGCCTGGTCCACGGTGACTCCCTGCAGACGTACGTGGTAGGAGTCTTTGGCGTCGACAGAGCGCAGTTCGCAACGTTTGCCGGACGCGTACTCGAGAAGACACTGGATGCTGCGGACGAAAAGGCGTTGCTGGCGGCGTGCGCGGATAAGAAAGTCCGGAAGGCAGTGTTGAAGAAGATGGATAAAATCGCCAAACGCACCAAATTGGCGGGCTTTGAGAGGGTCAAGAATGTCCACCTGTGCTTGGAGCCGTTTACGATTGAGAATGACCTCTTGACGCCGACGTAAGCTCGCTCTCCTAACGCGCATGTGGATGATACTAACTATGATAGACTGAAAATGAAGAGGGCACTCGCAATTAAAAAATTCAGGGAGGTATTGGATGCGCTGTATGAAGAGACTGAGAGGGAGAACCCGCAGAAGGCGAAGTTATAGATACCCTCCCAATATCACATCTACTCGTTTCGTTTTTTCTCTTTATGGATGGGGATTATATATTAGTTAGTGTTTGCAAGCGTTGCGAATTGGGCACGACATATAGAAGGTTATGCAGTGCAGCAAATGCTCAAGAGAACTTGGGGCGCCGTACATACTTGTACTTCTCTTGGGAATATTAAGGATTTTCTTTCTGTCGTTATCGATATCATATGTACAAGATTGCTTCTGAAGATATTGAGACCTCCACACTGAATGACTTGTCAATCACCCGCATTGCTGAATGAAGAGAATAAAAGAACATTAACTATACCGCTCTATGTAAAAAGCAGATGGATATCCTTATCCTACCTCTGTCTATCCCAATTCCACCACAATATCTAATCTTACTTCGTCTTAATCAACGGCACAGGAAAGCTAGGATGGTACCCTTCGGATCTATCCAGAGTGACCACCAACGATCCGGTACCAGTAGTCCCCGTCTGTACCTCCCTCGTAAAAATCCCAACCGCAACACCGACTCCAAAACAGCTCCTCAGCAGCTTCTGCATGCTCGCACGATACCCATCCCGGCACAGCGTTGCCCGTGCGGTCTCGCCGTCGAGACCAGTGAGTTGTCGATACCCCTTCTTGGCTTCTGCGATGTGTTCCTCTGCGTATTGTAGCAGGGTGGAGGTCTGGTTCTCATCAGTTAATGAATTGAGGGGGGGGAGCGGGGAGACGCACATCCAAGTCGACGTTGTCTACCATCTGCCGAAAGAATTCGTACGGCACTACTTCTGGAACCCCCATACTTAAAAACGGCTTCATGCGGCCTTCATACCTAAACGCCTCATCCCCCAGCGGATCTTTTGGCCTTCCTAGCAACCCGAACCGTCCCAGCGCGGCATAGAGGTACACCAACGCCGTCGCCAGATCCTGCATAGCCATTGCCTCGAGGAGATGGAAGTTGAGGAGCGACAGTGTTTTTGATTCGTTCTTGGCAAACGAGAGCATACGCTCGATATGGCTCCCTCTGGTCTTGAGGTAGAATTGGAGGTACCAATACATTCCGTCGAACTCATGCAGTGGGAAGATATCCAGTTCGAACCCAAGGAGCGTTACTAGCTCCATAAGTCGGAGTTTGTAGTGGTATACCCAGCTTGATAGTGGAAAGGCGTAAGCGGGACCGTTTTGCATCTGGACGGGTTTTTCTTGGATGATGGTGCATAGCTCTGAGTCGATTTCTTCGGCTTCAACTTGGAGTGAATCCCAATCTGCGATGCATTTGGAGAGGATGCGCCGGAGGCGGGCGCGGTTTTGGCAGAGGTTGCGGTAAAGGTCGATATATACCTTTCAATGGTTAGCACGCCCATCGTGTGAAGGAAATAACTGTATGTTTCATACACGACCGGCTCGCTCGACAAACCAGTCCATTCTTCTGGCAATCTGGAATGCTGAGCTCTGGGGGGCTTCAACTTCGCCGTTTCGGGGGTCCAGGAGCTCTTCGGCAGGATTGCACAATTCCTTGAGATCGTCGAAGAGAATGCATTTTACCGGAAGCTTCCCAACGACCTTCATGTCTTTGAAAAACAGCGTCTGAATGAGTGAACGTGTAAATGGTAGGGGTGGTGGCCGCCGCGCTCCAAAATTCAAAAAATATGTCTGTTGTGGTCAATCAGCATCCAGACTTGTGGCAATGGTATTGAGAAGTTGAAGCTCACCATTGTATTCGTTGCACCTGCATAATCAAGAATCTTACAGATATCTCTGGTCTCTGTACACAACTGCTTGAGCGTAGTAGTAGCCTCTACAAATGGCAACTCCACCAGCGGACGCGGCGGTACAGAACTCGCCAGTTTTCTCTGCACGCTAATACTCCACGCATCCGGGACATCTTTTCCCAAATCGTGACCCTTCTCCATATCCACAATGAGCCCCAAACTTTCAGTCCATCCAGGCGTAGCTCCAAGATGATAGCTCTCCCCTTCTTTTGAGAAATCATTCAACAAGGCCTTCCTCAATAACAGCCGATTCCTGAGGGCCGAATAAATCTCGCTAGAGAACGAGGCCTTTTCACTCAACCATTCTAGCCCAGAATCGATCAAGGCATCGACATCTTTATATTCGACAACCTGGAGTAATGGTATCCCGTATGTTTGGGGAACAAAGTCCTCTTCCTACACCTATCAGCGACTGCAGTAGTCGACGAAAAGATAACGCAGACCTCGTAGATGTGCTCACTAGAAATCTGCCGATTCGCATACGCACAACTCTTTACCACCGCAATGCAATACGGCCTCAGTACATTCTGAAGCAGATCATGTCCTTCCGTAGTTCCTCGAGGTGTTCCAAAGGTTGCTTGCTGGAGTCTGACCGGACACGAAGAGAGCAACTTGTCGATATAAAGACTCGCAAAAAGGGTTTGCGAGAGCGCTGATCCAAGGTGCCATGCCATCTAAAGAAATCAACTTTCATCCACTCATGTCCAGAGGAAGGGCATACCTCGTTGCATAATAACCGGTCCATAATCCCAATAATCTCCTCTGGAAGTCGTGGCTTCCAGGCGTCAAACAGTTCATACTCCGGTTCCAACAAGCCGCTATCCATCTTGGGATCCATGATCTGCGCACCGTTATCACCCAACCCCATCTATCCTCACAGGCATGAACATGCCTCCAAAGCGCCGACGGCTTGAAACAGCGTAAATTGGGGATCCTGAACAAGCTGACCGACTTCGAGCTCTATGGATCCGAATCAACGTTTGGGGCTCCGGCAAGTGATAGAGAGAGTCGCTGATACTTTTCGAAGCCTCGATAAACTCCTCTGTGATATCGCGAAACGAGCCTGAAGGGGCTTGATGTTGTTCGACCATTGGCGATCTCGATGAATCTTTGAAGTTGAGCTGTTGGAGGTCTACAAGTGACAAAGCTTTAGTACGTGTGCATCTTCAAGTCAAGAAGAGGAAGAGGGATGTAGTACCAAGCTCAACCCCACTCCCGTCTCGTCCGCTCATAATTGTTGTTTGGTAGTCGAACAATAATCCGTTGTCCCCAAACCACACAGGGCCCGGAGCCTAAAAGGTGGGGCAGCAAATAGCGGGGAGCCGGGAATGCGATACAGCAGGGTGGGATGATGTTGTTGTGACCCGGTTGCGCATTGCGGAATTACTATCCTCCGGCAACAAAAACCCGCATGGACAAGAACAAGAACGAAAAACACTACGACAAAAATAATATGAGAGTATCAATTCATGTACAATGATTTTACTGAATCTAACCCACCCCTGACGCTATCGCTCCATCATCAATTTCAAAACCCCCACCATTGCACTTTAGCTGCTCTTGTTCAAATTCTGTGCTTCTCCCTGCTTTCCGTTCTGCTCCCCCAGTCAGCGCTCCTTCCACAGCATATAGTAAAATATCAGAAACCAACCTCCCACTTGGAGAATTTGAGCTCGAGAGGTCCACGGCGTTCTGCCTTGAGGCGGACCTCCTCCTTGAGAGACTTCCGGATGACGCGGGCAGCAATCGTCAGGTACTTGTTGTAGCTACAATCCGGTTAGCGACGACGAACCGACGACTATTGCAAGCGAGAGGAGATGCCGTACGTGAAGCCAGCGGCTTTCCAGGGAGCAGCGAGCATTTTGAAGATGGTGGAATATTTGTTGTTTTCGAGGGAGAATTGACGATTTGTGGTTCCTGGGCGCTGTAGCGGACTGAGTTCGGGCTTTCGGGTAGCATCTTCGCTCGAAATGATCCCGTGATAAATTCACCCGGCTTTTGCTCACGAATGCACACTCGTTGGCGCGCTTGTCCGGAATAACTCCGGGCAGTCATTTCTGACCACTCCGAGGTTACTTCCTGTAGAGTACAATGACTACAGCTGGTATATAAATACCCTGCGACGAACCTTCCTTGGGCTGTAATTCTATCCAACGCTCTTTCAGGTTTCCATTTGATAGTATTTATACCCAGACGTGTGTAGCAGTGCAAACAAACCATGGCTCACCTGAATTGCTCAGGAAGTTTTCCATTGGAACTGTAGCATTTTCATATCTTTACGATTTGTAGCTCTATTAATGATCCGTCTTCTCAATAGCCTCAGGATACCTAAATCCATTTTCGTATCTCACCTTATCCATTGCCTCCATGATGAGCAACGGCATGGTTTCACACACTCTCTTCCCGTCTCTAATCACCCTCGCCGCCCCATCTGCTTTATAAAACATGCCTTTCCCTGGAATCGGAAACTCCTTCTTTTCAACAACCTTTCCATTCTTGATGATCGTAAAAAATTCTGGCCGATAGGTTGAATGCGCAACTTGAATCTCTCCCTTGGTCCCGCTAATCCGAACTGCTAGTGCCAGCTCGGTGCCTATTCTGAAGCTGCTCGAGGCAATCCCAATCGACTTGGGGAAGGTGCATACTACGACATTTTTGGCGTCGACACCCGTTTTCTCATAACGGGAGATGGTGCCGACGATGGCGGGCAGACGTGGCCTTTTCTGAGGCGGGGAGGATGTGGTAGAGGCATTGATGTCCCCACGTTAGAGAATAAATGCCAACTTCATGCTGTCAGTACTCGGTGTAACAATATACTGAGAGGCATTTTACGGTCCAACAAAGCACAGCCAGCAAGATCAGGGTTAACCTTCACCAAACAGTATATCAGCCTGTATTGCCCCGCCAATCACTTGGGATAAGCCAACACACCAGCCAATGCTTGCCATCAGGAAAAATTCACTTCCAATGGTTCCTTTGGCGAATTCAACTCCGCCGCGACCCTTCTCACATCCCCAATCGCCCCACTTTTGAGCAATTCCCTTATTTCCACACTCAGCGGAAAGAAACGTGTCCAAACCGCTTCCATCATAAACAAGCCTTTTCCTCTGGCGATCCCCATTAAGATCTTCAGTTGCGCCGCATTGACAGTAAACGGCTTCTCGCAGACGAGATGTTTCCCAGCGCTAAGCACGAGGAGACAATTATCAAAGTGGTGGGAGTGCGGAGTTGCAACGTAAATAGCGTCTACATTGGGGTCTGCAACAAGTTCTTCGTAGCTGCCATAGGCAGAGGCTGTCGACGGAGCACCAACCTCCTCCAGGAACTTCTGGGCGCGTTGAACAGAGGTTGAGGAGGCGGCAGCTTGCACAATATGCTTTACGTCTGAGACATTCCTAGTGGAAGGGTCGATGAGGAGGTCTTTGGTGAAGGCAGCAAATATCTGTCAAATCTAGCTCTACTGATGAAATGCGGAGAACGGTGTATACCGTCAGCAATCCAGCCTGTGACTATCAATAATCCTATTAGTACCCCATCTATTATGAGGCTGGATGGCAGAACTGACCCAGGATTCCCTAACGGCACTCAAAGGACTTTGTATTTGGCATGATTTCTGTTTAGGTTTGAAACACAGGTTACTGAGAATGACTTCACCTATGGGGAGGAGTTATAATTTCCAAGGTTTTGTATATGCAAAGCATATCAACTAATTAGGCTTAGTTATTGCAGATGGCGGAGAAACGCACCGACGTCCGATGAGATGCTGTTCGGACGTATCGGTAGTATCTTGAAATTGTATCGTGCTAACGTTGAAACGAAAATGTGCTTTCGTAGCCTATTGCTAGGAACTTCTTTCTTAAGTGCTATTTGTATGAATACATTATTGAGATCCCTTCCTGGATAACCGGAGCATTACAGAGGTATGGACTGTTACTTCAGTCCGTTGCAGTTGCATGCATCATATAGCGTTTGGACGCCACACTATCAGGAAAACAAGATCAACCTTTTGAAGTTAGTCAACAACCACCAACAAACGTCAGTGCTCCAGTCGGACTGTAGGGCTGTGATACTACCACGGACGTGCAATAACCGAATAGATTAAAAACGCGGGGACTGGAGAATGCTCGTGCCTTATGACACGAATTTCATTCATCTAAAACCCTAACCCCTTCACTAATAAAATCACACCCTCCATGTTAATCCCGAGTTTAAACTGACCTCACGACAATAAACTACCTACTTAAATAGTCACTCGTACAGTTGTACTCAGTACATTGCCTTCTCAAAGCTGTTATACAGCCCTCAAACAATCGTAATTATACCACGGAACTAATCAAACAAAGGTATTCGCAATCCCCTAGTTCGATCCAATATTACAAAAAGATAAAGACAAGGAATATATAAGAAAGACCTAATACTGAGCGTGATGATTACTCTTAATTACATGTAAACATTGCCGCTTGAATTGCTGTGCTTTAGAAAACGTACTGCATAGAACGGTTATTTGTGAAAGCGTGGGGCGGTCGAGGAAACCTGAACTTACAGGAATAAAAAGGTATGGAACTTGTCTCTTATACTCCTTCCATGCTTCTCCGTATTTCGCCGCACATCGGTCAGTGTCTCTTTTGGCGCGGTGCAAAATCATGCACATAAAGAAAGTAGGCAAGAACCACGGAAGTGGACTGCCAAATCCACAAATCAAACCCCAGCTCATTAACTGGCAGAAGTCCGCAGTATAATGCACCTTCCTGGCAAGCCCATACCAACCGCTAGTAAGCAAGGTACCTGCCTCGCATTTGATGAAGGTTGGGTTTTCAATGGTCTGCCAAGGAAGCTGCGGGAAGGTCTTGCGCTGGATAAGGGTACCCCTTTCTTGCTGACGGAAACGATTCTTTTGACTGTTGCAAGTGTCAAAGACGTAGTACGCGACGAGAAGCAAAACAAACAAAGCGACATTGACCGCTGTAGACCATTGATATTCGGAAGGAGCATGTCGTGCAAGATAGAGTACACCATGACAATAGGTCAAGGGTACACCGGCCATATTCCAGAAAATCAACATGAACCCCCATTTTTCATGCGACATGTCCCATGTGGTAACGATAAGCTCCTCACCCTTACCACATGCATTGGCATAAAGCCAGTGTGCCAACAGGAAGAAGCAAACCTGAGGTGTAACATATCCATATGTCTCATACTGCTTAACAGATACTCCGATAGATATTAAGAACAGCAAGAACCACGGCAATCGAACTTCAAAAAACATTTTCAGATCAACAATGCCGAAGATTCTAGGATTCAGCTCGGCGCCCATAAAGAGGTCGTAGACAAAGCGACCGGTCATCCTATGTTCGGCACCACGGGCAATAGCACTGAAATAGGCAATGAAGCTGACGATGATGCCTGAGAAGATTCCAACACTCATATATGCGCCAAAATTGTCCACCAAATCAGTTATCAGAAAGATACCGGTGACATGTAGCACTATAGTCGTTGCAACGGTGACCCAGAAGGCAAAGATCGCGTTGCAGAAGTAATCCAATCGAATGTTGTCACGGTGAGGTATAGGGTTGCCTTTGGTCCAAATACCAGGGAGGGTGATGTAGAGAACACATTGAAACGCAAGGAATGTCCAATAAACGATCCAAGCTTTGAGCGTAGGACGTGCGCACTGCAGTTCGTACATCAGTCAGTTGTCTTGCGGCTCATGAAATTGCATAACGTGGCACCTACCTCCATAGCTTTGTTTACGACACCCAACATGAAATTACCAAACGGCAGCCCCTTTTCTGGTAACGGAAATTGGCTGTTGTAGTAGACCTGACCTACCCACATGTACCACATGAGCAGCGGGAAGAACACCATTACCAGCCCCGTGCCATATACTCCACCAAACTCGAAAACACCACTGTCGTCAATTCTGTGATCCTTAGTAACTTTCTTAGTATCTCCGTTTATGTAGCCGTTTGAGAATCCATTGGATTTGATGGCTCCGTTGGAGATAGTTCCATTGGATTTGATGACTCCATTAGCTTTTGGGGGTACCGGCGATGTAACGGATTTGCGCCCACGAAGTTGTGATTGAGTCTCTTCCGAAGTAGCCCTACAATGAGAGATAGTCAGCTATATCGGTAATTGACATAATTCAATTGAAATGACGGATAACTGCACAGAACTTACTGAGGCGTCCTGCTTCTACTCTTTGAACGTGTGACTGAAACCATTGTGGGCGCGCGGAGAAGGGAGAAAGGAGAAGTACAACGAAAAAAAGGTCAGGCAGGTATTAAAAAGCGCAACTAAGGTACCAGGGTTTGCAGCCAGCCCTTTCGCGCTTTCACGAATTCCATTTAGCGACCACCGTACCTATTCGGGTTTACTTCGTGAAATTGAGACAGTATGTAGAGCACTATGTAGATCCAGAGTAACCGCGGAATTAAGTACAGGAAGTATGACGGAGGCGCAAACGATAAGTAAGCACTGGGTGCATTGGACGGCTTTTGACGTGAGTGAATTGCGAGGAGAATATGTCAACAGACAACCAGCTGGGTGTGCAATGTGGAGTTGAGTGCGTGGGATGACGATAGCTTGACAGCACTATAACAGGGGGACGAAGGTTTCGTTCAATTCGGGAATTTAATTTCAATTCGAGTTAGAGAGTGGAGTATGGAAAAACTGATGAACCCAACCACTATCTAAACGCGTTTTCTCATTCGTTTTCTTTGCTGAACCATTACCACAAACACAAACTGACAAAGGCGCAAAACTGTTTGGTGATGATGGTGATGATAGTGATGGTGGTTGATGGTGGTTGATGGTTGCAGAGTGTACTTAGTAGCAAAACACCGGAACTGTGCATTCAATTCTGGGAACGATTCCGTTTCCCACCTATGGGTCCAACAATCAAACAAAACAAGCGGATTTCTACTCTTTAGTTAAGAAGTCTGTTAAACTATAATACTCTAGTCTCGAATGTAGTATAACACTCCGAGAATAAAACCCTCTAATGGTCGAATATCTGCAATAGCCCCATGCCTGTCAACCAATTGCGGCATCCCACACCCACATACTGAGTACCCCGTAGAAATTCGTCAGCTAATGAAGGACAATCTAGGTCCAGCGAAGCTCGTGGTACCCAAGCTCCTACCTTATTTATCATGTTACAGTCTGCACGAGAGAATTCTATCTGCTGTTGATATTGCCGGCATACCGTCAGATGCGTTAATAAAACTACCTCCTGGATATCCCGATGATTGCGTGTAGTATTCCGATGGGAAATGTTGGATTAGCCTCCCAATGGGTGTTCTGCTATTCATATGGTGTCCTATGGAAGAGTTCCTCTAGACGGATACGTTTGAAATTCAGGGCAAGAGAGCTGTGTTTTCTGCAAAGGACTATGTCATTCCTCCCCTCTCCTACCCGACCCCGATACTGTATGCTACGCTTTACGTTTGTTGATATGATCACTTAAGTATTGTATCGTGCATGAATTGCTTTTTGCTTTATACCTTACAGGTACTTAAGGTATTGTAATCTGTTACACAAGATCTGATACCTGCCGCGGCTGTTACCCTCTCCATTGCTGCATTCTCACCTCCACGCTCCAACCAATTGCGATACCCAACTTCGCCCTACTCTATATTACATACACGCAGATCGGATTTGCTGACGTGCAGTCACGCTCACTTTCTGTGAACCAATCCAACAGAGCGTCGAACTTTACTTGCAGTCTTGTGGGACTTCGCCTGTTGCCGTGCAAGCAAACCCTAAGGATCTTGCGGCGTTCTCGCGACCCTTCAGCCTCATAAGCATCTAACCGGACTCGAGCAACAGTTCACTACGCGTTCGCTGACCCTAAGACCCAACTGCCGATTACAAGATTCTAAATTTCGCCCCGCGTGCGTACCGCGTTCCAACTGCGACAATCCGTCAAACATCTCTACGAGTCTGGACAGCTTTTGAAGGCACTTAGTTTTAAGCTCTACAACCGTTACACTTGGCCAATGCTCTCCGTTCCAGGCCAGCACCCGCAGCAGCACCCGCAGCAGCAGGCTTTTCCGCCCCAAATGCAGCAGCCCGGCCTAATGCATCACCCGCAGACCCCGCAGCACAACCGTCACATCTCCCCAATGAACGCGCGCACAACCCCACAGCCGCCTCACCACCAAGTTCAGGTTCCGGGTGGTCCGCCACAACATCCTCACCCTCAGGCCGCCTACTATAACACACCTACCGGCCCACGTCCTTCCCCGATGCCTTCTGGAGTTCCTCCTTCTGCCAAACGGTATAAACCGTCGCCTGCGAATGTTCCTCATCCTAGCGTTGCTGCAGCTGCCGCTCAGGCTGCATTGGGTGCAGTCGGTGGTGATCCCGTCATGACGATTGACGAGGAGGAGGATACCTCGAGGGGAGATATTCTCGACCACTTTTCGCCTCGTGAAATCGCACAGACAAGATACACCCAGCATCACGAGTGGATGGAAGAAGTCATTGGATCTGCATACCCGATCAATCGCATCACGCCTGTCGATCTTGGTTTGGGCCTTGCCGGCGAGCTCGAGAAAGTTACGAAAGGAATACTCGACCCTCCTATATTCCCCACGCCCAAGGCAAGGATTAATGACCCAGCCAAAGAACCAAAGGATCCTAAAGAAATTCTCGCGGCTCTCTATTCTAGCGCAACCGCTATGCTGACTGAGACCGAAGAGGAGATTCGGCTGCTGGCGTTAGCCCACAGTAAGCGTATGGAAAAGATCCGGGCAACCTCAACCTATAGAGATGGAGAATTGGAGCTTCGGGGAGGGCTTGGAATTGAGCATTTGATTCCTGGGTTCAATCTTCCACATATCCTCGACGGGGACTCGGATTCGGAGGATGCAACAGCAGCAGCAGCAGCTAGACCTGTTTCTCCTGTTCGACCCGGACGCAGTGTTGATGAAATCATGCGTGAGATTGAGCGTGCCACCAGTCGCAAGGTCGTAACAGCCCAGCCAGTCGTTAAATACGAGCTCCCCGCGGAGGAAATCGTCAAGATGGGAGGTGTCTTTGCGCAGGATATCCACCAGCACCAGCACCATCACCAGCACCAACAACATGTCGACACAATAATGGAAGATGATCATACGCATGTAACTACCCTCGATGATGACGCTACGTTCAAGCTCGATATCCCCACACCGCCTACCGAGTCTCCAATGCCTACTATGAATACCTCTCCCGAGGGCCTCCTGGAAGAATTCCAGACCCACGAAGAAGATGCCGCCATCGGCGCCATGGATGATACCATCATGGCGGATTTCATGAACGTTGATGATATGCCGAGCAAACCGGCCACACCCCAGGGCGCCGAGCAGCATCGTACTCCAGCGGTAGCAACGATAGATGTCGGCGGAAGCGTGGGTGCTGCTTCCTCGACGGGAGAAGATTTGTTTACCATTCCACCTATGGATGGCACTCCCAGCGTCGTCGGAACTCCCAGTTTAGACCTTGGTGTCGGTGGCGGGCAGTAAGTGGAAGTGGGGTATACTTTCAGAGCTCTAATTTTGCAATACCTTCTGCGGTGGGGCAGGGGTTAATCGCAGAGCATTAGTTATTTGCGAGATGACTTTTGATTTGTTGGTGTTCACAAGATTGATAAGGTTTTTTCTGTTCTTACTTGGTTTCTTCTGCTTTCTGTTTGGGGATTGGATGAGGCGTAGACTGGGTGGATTGAAAACTTTTTGTACGATATCACCGGTATCTTTCGTGTCTGGGTTTAAGGAGAGGCACTAAATCAGGCCTCAAGGCTGGCTAGTTAGTTGTTGGTACGGCGGATGGCAATAGTCTAGGTTTACAACTACAATACTTTTCTTGTTGAATTTGTGATGTGATACCGGTAAAGGGAAGGATGGAGGGAGAAGTCGCAGAGAGGCTGGATTTTAAGATTCTAATAAGTTGTGGGGCGATTCCCATGGGGTCGAGGGAGATATGGGAATGGAGCCATGAACCATCGGTTTTTGATGCATTTCATCACCTTCGAGGAGTTGTTGCACCTAGTACGTACGAGGCCTGCAGAATATAAACAGCATAAAAATTGACTATCAACGGGTTTTATCAAGCTGGCGCTTAGCCCAAATCCTAGCAAGTCGTCCTGACAGACTATGCTATCCATCCTCCAAATCCAAATACCGAATATATATGGTGTCTGCTCTAGCGCCATGTTACACTTGGTCACTATTGAATGAAGAGTGACATCTCATGAATACATATCACAAGATGATTTATAAAGAAGAAACCAGTATACCACACCATAAAACGGCGTATAGCGTCTCAAAACATCAAATTTTCGCTCCCTCCCGCGCTATTTGAAATTTATGCTTCATCAAAGCTAGAAGGAAAAAGAGCCACCAGAAACTCCATATACCAGATTCCCAACTTTGCTTGAAAAAAAAGGCCTCCCACCAACGCAAAGGGAAAAAAAAGAGACAAATGATACCCTAGGGAAAATACGATTCGAAGAGAAAAAAGCAAAGGTATCGTGTCATGCGTAACGAATTTTTTTAAGAAAAGGTCCCCCACCTACGACGAGAAAGCACCCCTAGTTCCTTCCGCCGAAATCCGTCGGGGTAGGAATCGCCACAACCGACACATGATCGTTAGGAGGGTGTCCGTACACGTTCTGCTGCTGCTGCGGGGGATTCTGACTCGTATACTGATGAACCGATTCGGGAAAGTTCAGTTCAAGACACTCATGCTCGTGCTGCTGCTTCTGCCCACCACCACCATGCATTTCAATATCCTGATCGTTATTATTGGGAGCCGGCAGCACGCCCACGGATCCCTCCTTTTTGTGCTCGGCTCCTGTAGTAGTATTGGATGTGGTAGCATTACCTGCGTCGGGATCTACAGCGTGCCCTCCTTTGCGGTACTCAATCAGAGCGTGGATAATCAAGGCGAGTGTCGCGGACCAGGCGAGCCATGAGAAACATGCGAACGCCGCTGCGGCTTTGGCGCAATCCAAGACACGACAGCCAGCGCCAAAGCACTTGAAGCGGCTGATCTTGGTGCTGTCAGCAATAGCGATGAATCCAGCGAACCTGGTGGAGAGGTCAGTGAAAGCAGCTAGATGTAGAGGAAGAAATATTCACCAGAAGATCATCGTGACTGCCTCGGATCCAACGACGAACCAGCGGTTGTGTAGTTGGGGATAGTACATTGGCGTCACTAGAAGGTAGGCCAATACAATGAATGTCCACACACTCTAATAAGCGCAGGAAAATCCGGCGTTGGTAAGTATCATCGGACACACATATATCCCTCTAGGTATGCACTATGAAGGAAGGGAAATCGCATACGGTAAACACCAGAAACCCAGCCTCACGATAAATTCCAAGGGCATCGACGCAGTACCCAGCGAGACCGAGGACAAAAAGCGCAAAAAGCCTATGAATCGTTAAAATTTTACATGCATGTGCGGGGGCGGGGAAATACGCCTGCGCGATTCGTAACGGAAGGATAAAATTCATGCTGATTGTGATCTCCAGCTTTGCTGTGTTATTGTTGGTTGGTATAGTATGATGCTATTGAAACTTTGATGGATGGTGAGGTGAATGAGCGAAGTTAATGAACGAGGAAGAGGTGAGCTTAAGGTAGAAAAACCGAGAGGTATCGAAAGAGGATCAAGATTGTGGCAGGTTGGAACGGATTCAGCCAGTCGTAGGTTAGATGACGTACTAAACAGACAAGGATCAGATATCTGCGACGGGGATGTTCTACTTACTGGCTACTGCGCGCCTTACAATCAGGTATCGTCTTTTTATGAAGATCCAAGAATCAAGAAAGAAAACAGAAGGAGAGGGAAAGGGGGAGAGAGAGGGCGAAGGGTGAACGCAAACCTAACGAACAGAGCAGCAGATGTACCTGCTTCTCCACCAACTGCCACGCCCCATGCTGTCATTCAAGTTTACGATCCTTCATTCGTATCCTTTTCCCTGCCAATCCACCGACACAAAGCAGCCTGAGATAGTCGACAGCTTCTTCGCTCGGCGTGACGCTGATTGCCAAGAAGAGGCACAGTCCGCAGATAACTACTAGCATGCAGCACTTGACTTGCAGGGTGGAAGACGATCCAACGAATCGTGATCACTCACGTTGTGGACGGTAACCAACCCAAGTCTTCAATTCACCGCCACAACTATGTACGTACTGCAGAATCGCCATGTCAACGTCCGACGTGTCGAAGATACGTTGCGGTCATGTCCACAATTTTCAGTTGCGTAAAACCAGAATGGCTTTTACCAACATGGGGCGACCACTTATGACTCCGGCACCGAAACCCGCAGTTGTCTTGCTTGCTTTTATTTTACGAATGGAATGGGGCTATTCCTGAAGAACCCGCGTGGGTAGATGTGGCTGCGGTTCAGATGAAGAAGGTCCATGATCTATAACGCCACTCCTCATTGCCCGACCGAAGAACGTTCCTAGATCACCTCAGATGTACTTAATCTTGGAAATAGATTCTGTGCTGGACTTATCATAAGCGCGGATGCACGGTAACGTAAGTCTTTGCACGTACCTTGGAAAATAAATTGTTTAACTTCTTGTAACATTAAATATCAGTGAGCCACTTGACGATGTCTCTAGGGGCCTACCTTTTTTATACGGCGGTGATTTCCGTGCCGCAGCAGAACTCAGTATAAATTGCCTGATCGGGTACACTTTGCGAGCTGGTATTTATAGCATACCGTCAGCCGCAGTATTGAGGTCGAAAAAACACTCAAAAACCCTAACCCTACGCAAAGCACATTTATCGTACTGAAAATCACAGAGAATTACTACACTGGACAAAGCATCGTATAGCCCGGGAACTTGCGGAATCTGAGACGAAAACAAAGGCAGAAGGATCTATTTAGGAGATCATAAACGAATTAACACCACTTGTGAAGCAGCGTGCCTTCTAGCTAAGTACCCCTCGCTCCTAGTGAGGTTACTTGTACAACCTCTAGCTGTGAATGAGTTTCATCAAACTTCTATAATTTTCACATCTAATTCATATTCAACCAAATTGTGAAGAAATTCTATCTCAAAGCTCCCAAAACGGCATAGATATCTTACTCTTCGATAATGGAGACTTTAATGTCCTATCAACGAGTGTTGTGGAGAATAAAGTATAGAAAAATACATTCCAAACCCCCGTAATTTATCGGCAGACAAATTACCTAGACAATATCATACGGGAGATAGTACTGGGGATTAGGTTGATACAGATACATTCTATGCTCCCTCACCGTATGTGATCGTATGGTTATCTATTGAGTTTATTATCTTGAATCGGAACTTAGCGTGACAAGGCGTGACCAGAGATGAATATCCAAAATGGTATAACAATTCCCTTGCCATACCTTCAGAGCTGCCTGCATGAACTTGTGCTTCTTGTTCCCCATCACTGAGTAACTATAGGTGGCCGTACAGCGTTTCAATCTCGGATCGGATCTATTCTTACTCTTTCTAAATCGGCACTCCTCACTGCAGCGGGTACGTGTTCCTCCGAACTCGGTATTGAAATGCCTGATCGGGACCGCTTTTACGAGCCTATATTTATTGTGAACCGTCAGCCGCAGCCTTGAGGTCGGAAAAAAACAATTTATCAGCCCTAACCCTACATCGGGAGGCTTAAAGCACCGAGAATACGCCGGCGAGCTTATGTGCATGCCTGTAACAAATTGGCTTGCATACAGATTACCACTGCAGGAACATTTTTGGAATATCCATCTCAGTGCATTTGGCTTGGGTTTAGTGACCAGTCAAAACCAGCGAAATATCGAAGAAAAAGCAAACAGACATCTAGATGTCGGGCACAGCTGCGGGGAAAAGGTGCGACCAGGGCCGAATTGCGTGCTCAGCCGATGGCTTCCAGTGCAAGTGCACTGGAGAGCGGTTGGTATTTTATTTAGCTCCCCGCCGCTGGTCTTTCTCCTCTTCCCCATCCACAGCTTTCCTGCCAATTCTTGATCCATATACCCAATTCGCCTTCTACCTTTTGCAGTTGAACTTTGACAATGTCGCGATTTGAGACTCTTTGCTTGCACGCTGGGTACGGTTTTTTACCCCACCCCATATGTCATTTTGCTTTTAGCTGCAGGCATGGGAGGCTAATGAGACATCATCCCACAGCCAGGAGGTGGATTCGGCCACCAACGCAAGAGCTGTTCCTATCTACGCAACTACGGTACATATTCAGCGACTGATTGGTTTTGGATTTGGGGGAATCATTCGCTAACAACTAGAATGGATAGTCCTACGTTTTCAATGACTCCGCACATGGCGCTCGCCTTTTCGGACTCAAGGAGTTTGGCAACATCTACTCCCGTATTATGAACGTACATACACCAATTGGATGTCTTTCTAGGCGATAATCCTAACGTTTGCCATAGCCCACTGTCGATGTCTTCGAGAAGAGAATCGCCGCATTGGAGGGCGGAATTGCTGCTATAGCTGCTTCCTCGGGCCAGAGCGCTCAGTTTAGTACGTCTTCGACTTTTTGGGTTATTATGATAGAAGCAAGCTAATCGTGGAGCTCAGTGGCCATCGCCGCCCTCGCTCACACCGGTGACAACATCGTCTCCACCTCTTACCTCTATGGTGGAACCTACAACCAGTTCAAGGTTATGTTCCCCCGATTCGGTATCACCACAAAGTTTGTCAACGGCGACAGCCCCGAGGATATCAAGGCTGCCATCGACGATAAGACCAAAGCTGTTTACATTGAGTCTATTGGTAACCCTAAGTACAATATTCCCGATTTCGAGGCTATTGCAAAGGTGTGTGAGGAGAAGGGTGTTCCATTGGTTGTAGACAACACTTTTGGTGCTGGAGGATTCTTAGTGCGACCTATTGAGCACGGTATGCATCTTCGCCCAGACTTCTGGCAGCCAGGGTATTGATGAAAACTATTTTAGGTGCCCACATTGTCGTCAATTCCGCCACCAAGTGGATTGGAGGTCATGGAACCACCATCGCTGGTGTAGTCATCGATTCCGGCAAGTTTGACTGGGGAAAACACGCCAAGCGTTTCCCTCAATTCAATGAGCCCGCCGAGGGATACCACGGACTCAAGTTCTACGACACTTTCGGCCCCATCACCTTCGCTATCCGCGTCCGTGTCGAGATTCTCCGCGACCTTGGTTCCTGCCTGAACCCCTTCGGTGCTTTCCAGCTCATTCAGGGTCTCGAGACCCTCAGTTTGAGGGTCGAGCGCCACGTCTCCAATGCCCTTACCCTCGCCAAGTGGCTCGAGAAGCACGAGAAGGTTGCATGGGTTTCTTACCCAGGTCTTGAGAGCCACCCTAGCCACGCTTTGGCCAAGAAGTACCTCAAGCGTGGATACGGTGGTGTTCTTTCTTTCGGTATCAAGGGTGGTGAGAAGGCTGGTGTCACTGTGGTTGATGGTCTGAAGTTGGCATCTAACTTGGCCAACGTTGGTGATGCTAAGACCCTCGTCATCCACCCCTCTTCCACCACCCACGAGCAGCTTACCGAAGAGGAGCAGCTCAACTCTGGTGTCACTAAGGATCTTATTCGTGTCTCTGTCGGTATTGAGCACATTGATGACATAATCGAGGACTTCACCCAGGCTTTGTCGACAATCGAGGTCAGCGCTGCTGATGAGACTGGTAAGGATCTTACTGGTGATGCTGCTGCCGGCGTTGCTAGACTGGAGGTGTAAACCCCGCATAAGTTACGTGAAATGGAACGGGATGTCTTGGATGTATTTGTGGGTTCGTTTGGGTTTTCCTTTTTGTCTGGGTGTCGGGTGTCTTGTTAGTTGGTTGGCATGCATATGGGTTGTGAAAAGCAATGATTTTTGATATGATATCAATGAACCTCGATTATTTGTGGAGAACTGAAGGCGTTTCTATGGTGTTTTAGTGCCAAAATGGTAGCAACTCAATGAGTTCATTACTGTTTCGTATATACAAATGTGCGCTCGTGTGCTAGCTGCTTTTTCGCGTGTCTGAGGAGCAAGCTTGTGAGTGATGAAATACACTGGGGACGAAAACCAGAGTTTTATGAATGAGGTTACATAGGGAAGAAAGGATGCATAGAGGGTCACTCGGTTCTTGCCACTGGTAGTGAGTGTCATGTTTGAGATAATATTGGAATTGATTAGAAAGAACAAAATGGACAAAACTGTTTTATTGATGTGACATTAAATGTAATCCATGAGGCCTGCATACATGCACGTACAGTGCCATACCTCAAAGTACTTTTTTGTTTTGTATTTCGGTGTGCTCAAACAAATGTCGTATCATGCCTGCACATATTGTATCTTGTACGAATAAAGGATTGTTCATGGTAGACTACCGTACTAAGTAGGTAATATTCATAGTCGTACGACGGAGGTGGAACGGTACATAGGAGAGACGTTGATAGCCACGGCGGGTAGCATATATCGTAACCTTTACCCTCGTGTTCAGCAGTGTGCCTGGACGATTCATGGAAGCCAGTCGTATCAGCGTAACACCTGCAACCAATGTGTATCCCAAACTCAAAAACGCCTCTAAGCATCGTCGTATGTATCAAGATACCCTCTTCCCCGGCAGTAATGGTCAAATCAGTAATCAATCCCACAACACCGCCAACCCGGCCATCGTATTCTCATCCACCATCTCCTCCACCACTCGGTCTTGGAACAACCCTCTGCAGTTCTCAGCTAGAACGCACGCAACGAGATGTTTGCATGCCGGCGGCGCTCCATCTAGACTGCAGCCTCCCCATATACTTGGCCCCTCAGCATTAGTAACAGTAGCAGTAGAGTTGTTGTAAGCAGCGAACGTGAAGCTAGCGCAAGTACAGTTCCAAATTTGGGTGCGGACCTCGTAGCGTGCAGTTGAGGATGCGTATTTGTTTCCTTTTACAGCATCAGGAGGGGTTGTCGATCGGACGTAGTAGACTGAATGCGGCTGTCTCGTATCTGTCGATGATGTTTGTGCTCCCACATCCGCGCCGACGCGAATGCACCGTGTCACCAACCCGCGATCCAGGAGGTCCAGTGCTGGCAGAAGTGTGGACGGAAGGAGGCAATGGAGACTCAGCAGGAGCTGCTGCAGTTTCGGCGGGAGGCTGGCGATGTCGGATACGTCTGGAGCGTGGGCTGAGAGCTGGGAGATAAGAGACGAGAGGAGGGTGCGCGTTGAGGGGGGGTCCATGGGGGCAGTTACACTAGGGCGTTGATTGGGGAGCGCGGATATTGAGGGCTGAAGTTAATACAACCAATGATGAGTCGCACTGCGCTGTATGTTTTCGGGATGTTCGCTCTAACTTCTGATGTTTCATTCGACTGGTTGGGAGGACAAGTAAAAGCAGTCTAATGGATGAAGCTAACCATTGAGGTAGTACATATTAGCGATCAAATCTAGAAGAGGAGGGAATAGCAGGGAAGTTGGACGAAGGCGGGGTTTCTGATGCCGGAGACGAGGCGGGGACTTCAAACCCTGAACGTGTATCGAAGAGGCCGCCGCCCACACCCAGACGAAAGGCCTTAAATTCCTTTGCGAGAAAGCCATTATAACCCTAGCCTAACATGTCACGTGGCTCGCGGGTTTTCGATGACGAGTGCTACCCACCTATACAAGTACTCAAGGTTCAAGAAATTCCTTGGAGATATCAACGAATGTCCCATGCTAGTTAACCTTTAGTATGGCGAGGATAATTCTATTTACGTGCACCTGTTTATCGCCATGGTTCACACCGCAAACATTGACAAACAGGGCAGCATAAACAAGTCGGAAAGTCTGGGCTTCCTAATTGAATTCTTCCAGAAGAAGTATTTCTGGGCCGTCGAGGCCTATGAGTAGGTGATATCTGAGGCAGGCAGCGAGGAGATTGCCGTGCTCCGCAGCAACCTATTTACTTGAAAGATTCGGGGAGAAAGCTAAAGATGTCATCGTTCAGCAGCAGCAGGCTCTATAGGAGCTTGAACCAGGGACAGTGAACAGGACTACTAGGATGCCGAAACGCTTGAATGGACTCCCAGCCCTGTGGAACCTTGGATGAGCGGCTGCATTGCTTCTTTTCGAATGTCCACTAGTGTAGCGTGCGGCCTCACAAATATCCGTAAGATTGGTTCATCTATGCGAGCCTGGTGGGGCTTCGTAACAACACCCTTTGTGGGACTTTATTACCTGTCGGGAGGCTAGGAGTCCCGTTCCTAGAAGATCAACCGTCGTTGAAACCCCCACGAACTCGCCGCGGGAATTGGATGCGTTGGGGTACTTTTAGGAGTATATTGAAGTGTTGTGAGAGTCAGAGGCCCAAGTGAGAGAATGGGGGGAACGAGTGATGTGGTGAGAGAGAAAGTGATGTTGAAGCGAATTTGGCAGTGTGGGGCACGAAGCAAAGCTAGAGCAGATTAAAGAAAAATAGAAAACTCGAACGGACTGTACTAGCGCAAAGGCATAAGCACAGAAAAAAGAAGATATGTGATGTCAAGCATCCCATGATATATCGAACAACTAAGTTATCATTGGATATTCAGCCAGGGCTGCATATCTCACCATTCTACCGTGAAGTCCAGCACTGATTGAAAATTCCATAGGCTAAATCTTCCTATTATTCCCCCTTAGAATGAATTGGGACTTTCTTTTGGCCAGCGGTTACTGAGCACTGGTCGATATAGAGCGACTGTCTGTGGTCTTCATAATCTGCTACGATCCAGGGGATCCTTGGCATTAACTAAGTATCCTCGCTTCGTCATTTTTGCTTTTTTTTTTTGACGAGCGGTTCGTACATTACTTTGAGGATCGTTAGAAGCCTGTCACCGCTAATTGGATGGCTCAACAGCCAAAAGCCCCCTCTGAACACGTTGTACTTTGCCGTTTCCGGAATTCAAACTCACTTGACGGTTGCCTTTGTTTGAACATAAAGGGTGCTACTTGTGGTTCCGTTCGTACAAAAGAGGTATCGTTTTGGGCGCCCGATTTGTATCTTAATGCTCGCTACAGACGAGTACGTTACCCTTGTACTAATTTGGACCGCGAATAATGAGGGTTGAAGTCAAAGCAACCAATCACTGCATTGCGTTCCACATTCTGTGGGGGTTTGGAGGAAGTGGTAGCTTGTGCTACATGCGAGGGAGAACTGTGATAGGCGCGTTGTCTCACCCTCCAAAGCGTCTCCATAAATTAACAACGAATCGATGAATTGGATGAAATCCCCTACCTACCTCTCACAGCTCTACCCGCCGCTTCCCCAAGAACTGTACCCTGAATATCATCATGCAGGCCGAGCTCGTACCTGGAGGGAGCCGAATAAAGCGTTTAGGGGTGGATTTTGATAACCGCGGACCCGTTGTGGAATCGGTTTCAAGGAAGTATTACTGTTACCAGTATAGTCGGTCTATATGGGGAGGGATACCTGAACTTTGGCAACGTGTAGAGTACTTCTTAAGTACTCAGCCCGCTGCTGATTTTTGGCATCAATGAATTCGCCGTGGTCGTGGTGCAAGTCCTTTCATTATTGCCCGCATTGTCTCTCCTTTTCTTAGTAGCTCTCACTCGTTCACTCGATATTGCCAGACATAGTTCCTGAGCAGCCTTTCATTATTTGCGTTTGTTTTTGCGTCTTTTGTTTACGCGCCTGTCTATCACTCTGTAAAATGGTATTGTTACGACACCTCCTAGCAATAGGGCTAGTGGGCGTGAGCCTGATTGGATCTGTGGCAGCACGTCCGGTGCCCTTCAGCATAAGCAGTTTGGTCGACGACATCAAGGGTGCTGTAGACAAGGTCAAGAATGCCCTATGGCCCTCCACCATCAGTGGCAGTACGTCATCAGCCCACAGCCACCACCCCACAATGTTGACATTAAATCCTCACAGCTTTGCCACCGAGCCTACTGCCGGACCTGTTATATTTTGCAGAGTATTCGGCAGCAGCATATTGTGATCCGAATCACGTCCCGGGTACGGAAGTAACTTGTCCACGAAATATCTGTCCCACAATACAGAAAAACACCGTGACAACGGTAATTGAGTTTGCCGAGTACGTCTTTTTTTTCCCGTTGCCCTTGTAGAAGACGCAGCTGACTCAGATATCAGAGGGTTTGCGGATACAACCGGAATTATTGCACTCGACCGTACAACAAAATCCATAGTTCTTGCCTTCCGGGGCTCTCATAGCGTGCGGAACTGGCTCACCAACTTTGATGCTGGACTAAAGGGCATCTCATGGTGCTCTGACTGCAAGGTTCACGAAGGATTCTACTCGGCATACATGGACGAAGCGGCCGAAATCCTTTCCACCATGAAAGCCCTCAAAAAGGCAAATCCAACATACCGCATAGTCACCACGGGCCACTCCCTCGGCGGTGCGTTGGCACAACTCGCCGCTGCAGACCTGCGAAATAAAGGGTACGATGTGACAGCATACACTTATGGTTCCCCGAGAATAGGAAACGATAAACTGTGTACTTTCATTTCGAATCAGGGAAGAAATTTCAGAGTCACGCATATGGATGATCCTGTGCCACGGCTACCGCTGATGCTTATGGGTTACCAACATGTGAGCCCGGAGTACCATATTACGAATGACGGTGGTAAGGCATCGGATATCAATATTCTTCAAGGCGGTATCAATTTCGGTGGTAATACCGCCGACAACGGATTAATTTCTATGGATATTGCGGCGCATCTTAGATATCTGATTAAGAGTGGGATTGCAGATTGTGCGCCGCTTGAGTTTGAGCTCAAGTAAAGGATGTTGACATGGGAAGGAAAGGGGCTGGAGAAGGAGTTAATTGGATGAGTGTATATATGGGGTGACTTCGATTTTACGGGGTTATTGTATGCGGGGCAGGAGAATGTTGAACATTGTTCTGCAGTGGTGGTGTTGTGTGCTGCTCCGTTCACTTCTGCCCTTTTCGTATTGGTAATTTGCGTTTTGGCCATTTAGTATACCCACCTTTCAGTAAAACCCCGCTTCATGAGACGTTTTGTAGTCCAACTTGTTGAATACTTGCTCACAAGATTCTTCTAAAGCACTACAACTCTGATATTCTATTTGGGACCCGTTCGATTTACTAGGTATATTTTGAAAATATAGCATATATTCCAGATTTGGGACGAAACTTTGGGGTTTAAGGATTTGGAATGTGTTCGGCAGCCACAAATATTGGAGTTGTAATTTGAGGTATATTTCAAAAGCACCACTCACAGCATTCCAAGGGCCCACTTTGCTGTGGTGTTTGGTTAACCGAATAATCCAGAAAGTCAACAAGATAACAAGATCAATATTTTCAACCTCGCATCTATCCCACGGGGAAAAAATTTCTGGAAATACAACCCGGGCAACCGATCAGCAGTGAATGATAAATTCCTTCACTGTTTCAAGATTTCCGGCATTCACCATATTGATCCAAATGATGGCAATTGAGCAGGTAGAAGCCTGTCACGACCCTTTAACCAGGCCCTCAGAACCCTTAATTACCGGCTGCCCTCGACCGTTTTGCTACAGGCAGCTGTGTCAACAGCATTTTTGAATGCCCCCCTGAGTAATGACGAAAGCTCGCTAATGCTTTCCCTTCACTCAATTGGGCTATCTAATCCTCGAGAGTGTCTAGCAGGAGCCTTAGAAGCCTGGCGGCAGCTTCGTTATCTGGAGGCTGCTTTGAATATAAGAGAAAGGCCGTAAAATTTAACCCCCCATTGCCCAGACTCATTATAAGAGGCCCGAGATGTTCACGAAGCATCGGGGTGTCGAGCACTGCCTAAACCGCCCCAAAGTGGGTGCTATGCCGGAGCTCAAGTTCGACAACCCAGTGAATGAGTAGGTGCATGGGAGTCCAACCATTCCTGCCTAGGATACGAAGTACTAGAAAGTTCGCAGCTTTAAGCGCTTGCCACGCAGGTTTGATGAGTCGGGCAAGTTCTGCAAGGAAAACACGCCGGAAATGTTGTGGGTTTGATTCCAGGCGGTAATTAAGAAAGGTAAAGATATAATGAACATTAGGGCAATTAGCTGTTGATTGTTCTTCGGAGACTTCCGTCAATAGTCATGCCAGACGCTCGGCCAAATCATTAACACTGTCTAAACAGATTCCCTGCATGGTTCAATACGGCCAGCGACTACATTGCGTAGATGCGACGTGCAGAAGAGTGATTTGAAGACAGCTACATTACGGTTCGTGCCATGTGGGCTGTTTAGAGGAGATAATAGAAGGTTGAAGAGCAGCTTCTCTGCTGTGTACACGCTCAGTTTGGAAATCTCCCAGTCGATGATACGGCTGAGGCGGTGATGTAAACCGCGGTTAGTGAGAGATGTAGTAAAAGTCTTAGGGATAGAAAGGTATGCTGTGACCTCTAGAAGGAGTTCAACGGGAAGCTTGGTGATGAGAGAGGTGGTTCAATCAAGGATGTCAGAAAAGACAACCGCCCAACCCTAAACCTATTGAGCCGCGACCTAGCACCCCGCCTCGTCGCCTCGCTGGTGCTCTCCCCTAACTAAACCAGCGACACGCCGCAAAAATGGTATCTCTCCTTCCAACATCTATTTATTAGTGCCCAGCGCCCGCCGTCCGCTAATATTTCACCCATCTTCTAGTCACAATCTCTGCGTCCGTACCTGAAATGTGTGCGGTCATCATTGATTGCTGCCATGTCACTCTGCGACTTCGCATCCCAGACGGCGGAACGCCACAACGTCCCCGAAGTCGAAGCCGGGAAATCGCCCGAGGTTCTTCTCAATCCTCTGACGGTATCCCGAAATGAGCATGAACGTGTCTTCATCGAACCCTCCATAAACTCGATCCGAGTGTCAATCAAGATCAAGCAGGCAGACGAGATTGAGAATATATTGGTGCACAAGTTTACGAGATTCTTGACTCAGCGTGCTGAGAACTTCTTCATCTTGCGACGAAAGGCGATCAAGGTGTGTATTGGGGGATAGCAAAAGCTATTTCTGCCCTCAGTAGATGCTGATGTTCGGAAACAGGGTTACGACATCTCGTTCCTGATCACCAACTTCCACACCGAACAGATGTTGAAACACAAGCTAGTGGATTTCATCATTCACTTCATGGAGGAGGTTGACAAGGAAATATCGGAAATGAAGCTATTCGTAAGACATCCAATACTCTAGCAAGCTAGGGAGCTCTAATACTAATGCTTACCTTTGCTATAGCTCAACGCCAGAGCTCGTTTTGTTGCTGAAGCTTTCCTTACACCTGTAAGCTTACCACAATTCATCTACTACAGTCGCTATAGCTAACAGAAACAACCAGTTTGATTAAGCTTATGCAGCGGCTTTAGAGGAGTCCAAGGAGAGGCTTGGTGATGAAGGTTTTTCTGGCGATAGTACCGTTTCTGTGAATTAGCGTATCACTCCGATTACCTACCGGCGCTGTCTTACACTGAGTTATTAAAAGAATTGGAATATTATGTGCAAAGGGCTTAAAAACACATCACGTTATAGTGGCTAAGCTAGTAATTGTTAACATTCAACTGTGCGCGACGAGTATGCACGGGTGAATTCCAGGTATGAAAAGAAAGAAAACTAGTAGTGGTATAGGAGTAACTCAGATATCCCAAAAGAAAACAAACACCATTCGCAATGTACTGATCTAGCATACTCTGTACCAAAATCATATTAAATGTGCCACAGCCTTTACTGCAGAGGATAAAGCTAGAATTCGGTAATTGGCGCCCCCTTCTAGTAAAAGTAATATAACGCCTTTCCCCAAAACTCAAAACAGATGAAAAATGCAATACTAACGCCAGTACTCCAAATAAAGGCTAACCAATTCCAGGATCTCTAGCATGCCAGGCTAGTGCATAAACTCTCACTCAACTTCAAATTGACGCGATTTAAAGGTCACCGGTTGACAGAAAGGGGAGTGCGAGCCGTCGGTGGCGTTTGTACTGTCTGTGGCGCTTGCGTTGCTGGGGATTGTGCTAAGGGTACTGCGGTTGTAGGTGGTTGTCCCTTCGGACCTAGTTCCTTCATTACCGTGTCAGGGTCAAGGAATTCAACCTGTCTTAGCCGTTAGCCTCTCTTAGAAAATCTGATATCTAAATAACACCGTGTTTTGGTAGTTCAAAGTGCTAAGGCCGATTGCACAACTTCATCACTACAGGTGTTTTGTACATACCGTCGGAAATAAGTCCTTTGTCCCTTCCACATTTTCCCTAACCGAATGGCACACAATAAACCGTCTCCACTTCTCACATTCTTCCAGATGGAAAAGCGCAAATCTATCCACTAGCACATCAATCTCGGTACCAGTTCCAGTTACAACATCACCTCCCTTCCCAATCTCGCCAGGCTCCAGCTCGCTCACCATGGTAACCGGTCCATCAATTGGCAGCTCGACCACATCATTAGATTCCAGTCGATCCTTGATTGTATACAGTAACGTGAGAATTTTGTTGGCCTGCCCCTTGTCTTCTGCTTTGCTGTTTAAGATGAACTTCTCGATCCGCTCGACTGTCTTTGGAGGTATACATAGTTTCGTTGAGCCGGCCTTTGCTTTCTGATACTGAAGTACTACTGAAAGAGCAGCTTCATTGTTAACAATAAACTTTGGCGTCAACAAAATGATAGTTCCAAAGGACCAGAAACGAGCATCAATAGTCACCAGACTCCCCTGTCTAGGATCCAGTCCACGCTCCAGCTTCGTCCCAAAAAACCGGAAAATGACACTGTTTAGCTTACGAAGCAACTTGATATGCGGTAGAAGGTGAAGCTGGTACCGCAGGGATTGGTGTACAAAGACCGTAATACTTATCTTCCTGTGCTTCCACACCTCGGGTACGTCATGGGTCTTAAATATTCTATGTCCATTCAATCGCAAAGCAAGCTCCAACTCTAGACGCTCTACTTTTGCAATATCCGGGCAGTAAGTGACGCAATAACTGCGCCTATCCGGTGGCACTTTTTGTTTGAGACAGTCGCCGTAGCGGCTTAATGTGCGGAACATAAGGTTGGGAAGGTAACTATCGAACTCCGGGTCAAAGGGTTTATGCATTACCGCTAGCTCCCGCTTTGGTTCCGGAATCTTGACGTTCAGAGGAGGATACAAAACTGCTCTGAGGGGTGATTTGACCCGCTGCAGTGGAGTCTTAAAAGTGGTTCGCAGCTGATCACTAGACGGTTGGAAGACTATCAGAGTGAATTCCTCGTGGAGGATCAACCCAGCTCCATTAAATACCGAAAGGGCGTTGGTAAACGAGGTACTGTCGCCGGAAGGGATGAGATCCGCGTGTTCAAGTGGCGATCCATATCCCTTTTGGAGAAAGTCAGTAAATGGTTCATGGGGACTCATTAACAATTCGCGACGTGCTGTTGCCGTTGACATTTGAATTGATCTTGATTTCATAAATACATGGCCATAACTCCGGGTTTTTGGTGAGCAATTACGTTAATCAAGGGCATGAATTGTCTCGTCCCCAGCCTCTTGTTGCCTCGCCCACAAACTCGAAACGAGGTACGAGTGGCTAACACTAGAGTCTGAGCACGAGACAAGGGCATGAAGACCATAGCAACAGCATGTTTGCGAATAAAATTGGCAGTAGTGCTTACTTACAGGGACAAAGTGCTTCGAGATATACGAGATCTCTAATGACTTAGATATCCAGAGCTTTTCCAATTGAATGCTATGCAGCATAGCCAGGAACTCGCTGCTAAAACCTACAAACTTGACCTTGCCCATGGATTCCATAGTGCTCAGTGATGGCCCATATTCCACCTCACATTCGTATGTATCAGCATGATGTGGTTCCATGTCCATGTCCTGGAGAGGAGGCGTTATTCGAAATTCCGCCGCTGATTGGAAGGGGAACCCTTGTTGGAAGGAAGTCGCTGCTTGAAAAGGTAGTGCTGACTGAAAAGAGTGAGAGTGGGGAGTTGGCTGAGGCGGTGGTGGTTGGGCACGAGCAGACGGTCGGACAGGAGACAGTGGCCGCTGGACAGGAGGGGCTTGGGCGTGAGGAGTTTGGGGGACAGGGTCCGGCAGGTGGCCTGCATCATAAATATTTTTCAGTGCGTCCATACCCAGTTCACCCATTTGGCGTTTTCGCGGTGGGGGCTGATCTCGGATAATAACTCCCAACTGCTTTGAGCGCTCGGGTTTTGATTGTGTACGAGGTCCAGAATTAGCTTGCGTCGGGAGTCTTGGTCCTGGGCCCGGATGGCGGGAGCTACGGAATTCATTCGTAAACGGTGACCGCTTTCTTTTCTGTACCTGTTGAATAGACGGTGTGTTGCGTGTTGCATGGGCATCTAAATCTTGCGGCCGTTTCTCAGTATCCATGGGGCGGACGCTTGCTCCGCCTCCTCCCAGGTTGATCAGATTCAGTTCTTCTGCTGGCGGAGCTCGTTCTGTATTGCTTTTCTTTCTCACCGCATTCTGAATAGATAAACTCGGAAAGAAATCATTTTGAGTCGGCCTGGAGCTTGCAGTAATGCCAGTGGTGGGTGGTTTAGTAGTTGAGCTGGAGGCAATAGTAGGCCGTTTACGAACCCGTGGCGGCGACCCTGATGGAGATTTACCAAGAGGCCGCTTTTTAGGGACCGCTCTTTGAAGTGGTCGCTTTATAGGTCTTCTTTCTTCGACCTTTACTTTCCCTTTATTTCCCCTCTTCTGCTTCTCAGCTAGGCTGAGTGCCGCCATTAGAGAATCGTTACTACTACTACCGCCTCTGTCACTGCCGCTCTCATCTGACGTTATGGGTATGAGTAACATGGGCGCTTTCTTCTTCGTCGTTTTCCGCAAGTTCCGTTTTCTGACTGGAATGTCCTCGTCCGAATCCTCGTCCATGCTTGGAAGTTTGTCTGGTTCTTCTTCGTCAAGACCGCTGTCATCAGACACAATGAAGCCAGCAAGCTCAGGGCTGGGTCTCCTGCTGTGTCTGATGGAATCATTGACGAGCTTCTCTCGTCTTTGTCTACCTTTCTTTGACTGTTGTTTCGACTCCAAAGCCATTTTCTTCGCCTTCCTTTCCTTACGCTCCTCGCGTTTTCTCTGACGTTCCTCCCTCTCTTCTTGTTCCCTTTCCCTATCCCTGTCCCATTTTTTATAATCGAAATCTGGAACCATTCCGTGCTTTTTACGCTGCACGTAGTCATGGACGATTTCTATTTTATCGCCTTCGAAAGATTCTGCAGGTTCCCATGTTGCTCTTTCGATTTCATAACCTTCCCAGTGTACCAGGTACACTTGTTCTTGTCGAGTTGGACACCATTTGTCGGCAATTAACTCCTTAATGGGGTATTCATTGTCCTCGTCGCTCACCGAAGCGGAGGCGAGACTGATATCGCTGTCGCTATCTTCGTATTCATTGAACATGGTGAACCGTGTGGTTTCCTTTCCCCGGGCTAAGTGCCTGGCCCGGTAGCAGTAGGTGGTTGACGATGAGGATATTGACTTGAAGCTGGAGTTAGCTAAAAGACACTGACATTAATAAAAACGGCAGAGAAGGATAGATGCAGTGATACGTTACAGGATGGCTTTATGAGGAATGCTTGTGTGTGTTCAGTTGGTTAGGAGTAAGAGTAAAGTAGTTACAGTTACAGTTTGAGGTAAAGGTGGGGGAGTACGCGACGGAAAGCCCTAAATATGTGGAACGTAGGGCACGCTAGTCGACCTTCACGTCACCTGCAGAGTACCTTGCCGTTCGTCGATGATCATCTATGTACAAGGACCGTCAACACCATTTCCCTTAAATTTAAGAACCCATTAGACTAAAAAACCCTTATTCTACAACAGTCTTGTTGCTAGCAGCCCTACGGCTTCCTAGCCTCCCCCTCTGGCCTTCGCAACACAAAGAATAGAGAGTAACCAGGAACCAAATATATGTCCGCAACAAAAAGCAACATCCAAAACTCAACGAAATCAGAACTTCCTCAACTCCCTCACAGTGATCAAGTAACAACAAAGGATATCCTCCCGACTCGGTTTCCTATTCCATTGTATGAGAAAATGTGAAAAACTAAAGATACCAATCCTACTAAGTACTTAGCTCTCTCATCTCAAGCCTCTCCTTCTGCTTCACCCTGGCCATTCCCTCCTCCAGAATCCCCATTCGACAACGGTTTTAATCCTTCCCTTTCAACTTCCTCCTCAGGACCCGCGAAGCTTCCGGGACTACCGCTCTTATTCCGCCGTAATTGTGCTCGCAGGTTTCTGATATCGTCTCTAATGCTATCCGAAACATCGTGTTGTCTTGACATTGCCTCAACAACACCCCGAGACCAATCGTAGATGTCGCTCATATTACGTTTGAACTCGTCTATGTGCTCGTCTAACCGTTTCTTGAAGGTTTCTGCTTCAGAGCGAGCGCTTTCCGATGCTTCCTCAAGTTTCCCAACCATTGCGGCTGTTTCTTCGAGTTTCCGGAGGGTTTCTCGGATGGTTTCAGCGTCGGGGTGGCCATTGGCAGTGCTGCCGGCATTGCCGGCAAGTGGAGGTGATGTTCCGTTTGGTTGTATTACATTCGACTGGGCGGCATTGGTATGTTGTTGTTGTAGTTGTTGTTGCTGCAGTTGCTGATGCTGATGCTGCAGATGCTGTTGCTGCAGATGCTGCTGTTGTTGATGCTGCTGCTGCTGCTGTTGATGCTGTTGTTGATGCTGTTGCTGTTGTTGAAGTTGCTGCTGCATAAGAGATTGAGTCTGTGCCATGTTTTGAAATTTAGTGGCGAGGCCTTGGCAATTCCGCACGAGATTCTGAAGCTGTCCCCCAATATCGAACAAGCTTGGGATGCGCTGACATAGCAAGCCCACTACTTTCTCATAGAATTCCTTGGTAGACCACTCTGATAACCTTTCGTCACAGTGCTTTACGCCCATCACCAACGCCTCTAACCTGTTTTCATGCTGTCCAACCACACGTCTAATGCTTTCAATATCTGCACCAAAGCCTTGCTCCAACGCCATCCTGCTTTGATTGAGGGTGCCAATTTGCGTAGTGTACTCTTTACGGAGCCCTGCGACGGCCTGTGCGGTAGTTGAGTTTTGTAACTTTACAGCCTCAAGATCTGCAGTGAGTTTGGTTATGCTCTCATCGGCGCGCTTATTTGCGGCGGTACCATTTGAGCACTCTTCGGAAATATCTACCATGGTTTTTTCGACGTACTCCTTGAGGATTTCAATGTCTCGGTCCAGCACGTCTTTAGTAACATAATCGCCTGGTGGAGATAGTGCGTTGTGAGCTTGGCCGGCGTTCAGTTGCTGTTGAAGTTGCTCTTGTTGAGATTTGTACGTTACCAGTTCGGTGCTAACAGTTGACAACGCGGACGTGGCCCTTTTCACATCCTCTTCGTACTTTCGGCGTTGTCAGCAGGCATCCGGTTGAGCTATAGAGGTGACTATACCTGATCAACTCGAGTCTTGAGGCCATCGAGCTTTTGCATTGCATCCGAAGCCATGACGGCCAGTTGTTGTGCATCCAGGACATCCTTCTTCAAGGAGTGCATGCTTGTTCTCATCGACTCGATGGCGCCGTTGAGGAATGTTTGTTTGCTCTCCACAGCCTTCCAACCGGTTTCCAATTTGCTGATGCTGGTTTTGCAATAGGTAGTCAACTCAGCGAGTTCCGTGCTTCGTCGCTGGTCTCTGTCCTTCAATGCCATCATCTCCTCTCGGAGTTCCGCTATACCAGCTGGTACCAGGCTCGAGACTTTCTCATTGACGGCTTTTTCAATATATTTTTCGATCGACGAAGTTCCTATGTCTTTGTAGATTACTTCTTGAGATACCCTCCGGGCCATTTCCTCAAATTGCTGAGGTTGCTGCGCCCGGATAATCGACTTTAGGAATGTATCCACCAATATGCCCTTTACGTTCCATTCTTCCTGTGCCTTTCGCATCTCTTTCTCTGCCTTAATAAGAGCACCTTCATATCGTTCTCGCATGACCGGGAAATTGGTAAAATGCTCCTCGTGTTTGACTTTCTCAGCCTTGGCGGCATGGTATCGTTTTTTCGCATCCATAAATTCCACGTAGGAATAGGACGCGTCGGATATAATCCCACTATAAGACCTCGAACGGATACCAGTTAGCTCAATCCCCAACATATACTTGTGAATCAAAAGGTGGATGCAAGACTAGCCTCGCGTTCGTACTTAAATCAGCAGCGGGGCCAAGCGCATTTGACTGCTGAGGAGTGCTGGAAAGCGCCGACATGGTAGGAGAGTGTGTATGCATGGCGGCAGCGGTTGAGGGTGTCCGCCCACCTGCAGAAGAGCCGGTACCAAAGACTCCATCCGTGGAGTCTCGTCTACTGTGTACAGCGAAGCGGTCTTCGCCGCGATCATTCTCACGTCTTCGCGACGTATATCCTCCGCTAAAGGGAGTATCTCGCGGCGATGCCTCCACGCTCCTCCTGCCATCTCCTCTCGATCCTCGCCGCGTGTCGATGTGAGGTAGCGTCCGCGTGCGCTCCCCATTGTAGTATACCGATGACGATCCAGTTGATGGCTTGGGATGTTCGGAACGGCGACCGTCAGAGCCTTCTGGCGTATATGGCGGATCCATTCTGGTAGGCTTATGCGCGACTTGAGGCTGCCCATAAGAATCGGATGGTCTCGAATAAGGCTCTCGTTCTCTTTCGGTGCCCGCCATGTTCTGCTCTCGCGTGGTTTCCAATCACTAGTGATTGCGTCGTGGTTGTACAGTAGGCACGTGTTTTAAGAGGGTGGGTGAACGCGGTGGGTGGAGGTGATGCCAAGGTTACCAAGAGAAGCGTTCGGCTCGCCCCTTGCTATTTCCAATTGCGGGGCGGCACGGCGCTGTGAACACGCTCCTCTTTTCAGTACGGGCGTTGGGACCGTCTGGTGGTATGGAGATTATTGAGGTTCAATTCCATCGCAGCAACAAGCAGCCCTAAGATGCAACCATCACAAAGCCGTTTTTGCTTCTTTTCTTTCTAGGCTCTTCGAGGTGACGTTGGATGCTGTAATGAGAGGTACATTGTAAGTCGAATCATTGCTCTATATATTCTCAACGCTAACAGCCCACATTTCGAGGTGTCTTGGAGTTGCTGTCTATTCCTAGACTTGTTTCAGGGCTTCGATAGTTCTTTGAAATCGACGGGGTAGTAGCCTGGAGTATTTTACCAGGTTAGGAGACACGAACTTTCAGGTTCAAGCAACATAACAGTCAGTACTGAGAACCTTACCGGTAGAGTTAGTGGGACGACAAGAGCGTCATCATGAACAGGGTCTTCGCCACAACGTGTGGGGCGTGCGTCATAATTCCTGCTTGGATACGAGTATGTTGCTCGGTATAAATACTAAATGGGATGGCTTCCTCTCGATCTTCACAACTCCACCACGAAACATCACAATATCAATATGACGGATATAAAACCATCAAACAAACGAGACAGTGGATTCGGCGAAGACATCATTGCACCTCCACCTAGCCTACCACCACCTAGTGTTCCGGAAGGCTGGCTCACCAGATGGGATAACAACTACAAACAATTCTACTTCGTCAATTTTGCCACGAAAAAGTCGCAATGGGAACAGCCCGTCGAACCAGCCAGGGGTAACTATACTCGTAAAGGAAAGCCTAAATAGAGTTGATGCAGTTCCCAGGTGTCGACGATTCCCCGCCTCCATCATATGGGTTTGATTCGGCCTCCTCACGGGGCAGACAAGCCACCGACTCAAGACCTCAAGCCTACACCGCCAATTCTCAACCCCACGTACAACAGCCTCAATCCTATCTACATACTCCGGACAATAATGCTTCTCGAAGCCGATCTCATAGTGGTTTTGGATCCAAGATCTCCAAGATCTTGAAGTCGCATTCTCCGGCGCCTGTGGCACGGCCACAGTACAACACTCCTCCACCTTCCCATTACTATGGCGGAATACCTCCCCAAAACCAATATTACAAACAACATAGTATGATGGCAGAGAGTCTAAATGGGATGGGAACAGGATATGGAGCGCCTGCTCGCAGGAAGCCTGGTCTGGGAATGGCTGGTGGAGCAGGATTAGGACTGGGTGCAGGAATGCTGGGTGGTATGTTGATGGCAGATGCCGTCAATGACCACAACCAAGATATCTATCAGGAGGGATACCAAGACGGCATGGAGAACGACTTCGGAGGCGGAGACTTCGGTGATGATTTCTAAAAATCATTTAGAGTGTTTCATGGCGCTTGTGTATTATAACGAAACTGTATTCGCACACACTTATCTTACTAGTCTATTCCCTTGCATTTCATGTGAGATCAATCACGCCGAATTTGCGCTGTATATTTACTAATTTATTTCAGCCGGAGTAGTTAGAACCAATCTCTAGGGAATTTCCTCGTTCTACATTGCGGTATCCTAATATACCAGCAAAGTTCCATAGGATTTGAATAGTTGTTACACATATAGAGGCATATACGATGGTATGCATACATATGCGTCCACGTGTGCGAACTGCATTTGCATGCATTACCAGCTTTGTTTTGCAACTTGGATTGTGGTTTTCTTACCAGCTATCACTCACTCATCGGCGCACCACTCAGCACTCGGATTCGCAACCCAGAGATATTGTTACAGATGTACATGATGTTACAGGTCTGATACACGGTCCTGCTGCAGGGGCTGATGCCTTCTGTATATATCTCGAGTCTTTCTCCTTCTCTCTTTTCTCTGTACCATAGAATACACGCACACGGTATTCCCCAACTTCCATATCATAACAGATATGGCTCGTGGTCACTTGTCTGCTTACCAAATCAATGGGTGGGTATTGTGAGAAAAAGCCCAAGAGATATTTCTGCGATCTGGTAACCCCAAAACTCGCTGAAGCTTATATGGAAAATGTGAATATGGCGGTTGAGTGGCTTGATCCCAGGCTAAGGGACCGTCAGGATTCATCATTTCTGACCGCAACATATGCCCAAAGCGAGCATCCAAAGAACCTTACTGTCCATTGATATCCGCATATCCATGCCCTCTTAATATGCTCCATATTTGTGTAAGGTCTCACAACTCAAGCACACAAAACACCACTGGACCAAGGAGAGCAGAACATTACGATGCAGATATACCAATCCTCTATTCTCTTCAAATACTCATCAGACAAGCTCGGCCACTTCAGAAATTCGGTGTACAGTAGACGGACAGAAGCGAGGAAATGCAGGAAGCATACTACCAGAATAAACCTGTGCAGCACAGAACCACGGTGAATATAATCCTCGAAAAATAGAAGCAGCTCACAGACGTGTTCTCTTTCATTTATACCAGCTTTTTAGTTGAAAGCACCAGTCTTGTTGGCCAGTTTGCTGTGGTATGATTACGCAGCGTTCCTTAACTTGTGTCTTTCTACTTATTGTACCATCATTATTCAAATTTGTCAAGGTTGCTGGAGGTTCTCAACAATCCTGTAAACCAGCCTACTAGTTGGTCATAGTCACCCTAGAGAATCCACGGAATCCTCCACATTTGCTGCTCATCAAAGCACCTCAACGTCCGAGTCTTTTGATCCTGCTCCGGATCCTGGTGTTCACTGAGCTTAGATTCCCGCTCATCTTCCAGGATCACGGATTCCTCATCACCCCTCCTCTCGTTCGTTCTACAGCGCCCCCAAAACATCTTGCGATCCTCGCTGCAGAGACCGTCACATAGTGGCGGTAGGTGGAGAAGAAGGATCGTAGGGTTTCGTCGAGCGTGGGGACGTGCAGGCCCTCAGGTCCGTGTTGAGGATCTCCCATAAGATTCCCTGAGTTTTGAGGTTTCTGACGTTGGTGAAAGGCCTCACCCTTCCTTCAATGCGCTCACTGCTAAGTGAAGTGATAGGTCCGGCCGCCACCTCCTCAGCTGGCCACACCTTGAGATGAACTCGTTTCAGGCTTTGGAATACCCCCGCAGGAGTCTCCCGTTGCAGCTTATCTGAATTGGAAGATATGACGGCTCAAAGTTCCTATATCGTGTGCGGGAATTGTACGATGCCTCTTTTTGGTATGTGGAGGCCCATCGTAAGGCTTTGAGACGGAAAGTTGTGCGCCTTTCTCGGGGGTTGTTGATGTAGGAAAGCGCCCGCTGTATGTAGGGAGACCAACGTCCGTTTGGAGGACAGCGGTTTGGAGAAGTATGATAAGTTCGGAAGTAGCGGAAGCGCCTCCGGGTTCTCTGCAGAGTTGCTGTTGTAGTCATTTTGCATTCGGCCGTTTGTGGCCATGGCATAAATACATTTTCCATATATCCCCCGGCCGTCTATAGAGTGAGGGGTTGTGAAGTTAGAGAGAAGAATGGCAGCATTAAGGTACAAACGAAGTCCTTCGTGTGACGTCTCTCGGTAAACGGACGCCCATACAGAACAGTCCACTTTGCAGACTATGACAGCAAATACTGGTGAGAAACCTAACGAGCTAGTCTCGTTCCCAGCCCCCAGAGAGGTTGGCGAACCAAAATAGCCCGGTGTTCCTGTACACTCGCTACAGTACTTTAATGGGAGATATTTCGTGCAGAACCTCCGGAAATTAAAATCCACAGCTGCATGTACTATGTGGATGGCCTCATCGTGAAGCCTGGACTTTTTGGTAAATAGTCCCTGTAAGCATGTAGCAACCGAGCTCAACATTCTGCAACCAGAGAAGACTTTTTCTGTGGGAATATCAAATTTTCAGATCCTATAGATCCAATACTTATCGTCGCCGTCTAGTTTTTTCACAGCTAAGTGTTGAGATGAGATTTTCAAGCCGCCCAAACCGCTTCAATTATGGTGTGTTCTGGCCTCACCAGGGCACATATTTCACTCGTAAACTGTTCTCGTGGGTACCTCTCAGCTGCTCGACGCCTCCCGCGCGTGGCCACTCGGCTCGGCCATCCTCCTCTGCAGTGTTTGCTGTGTGGGTGGGGGTATTGCCTGGGCGTGCGTTTCGCAACCAAAATCGGTCATCGAGCGGGCATATTTTCCTTTCCTATTTCCGGGACATTTGACATCTCTTCAATCGAGTATGTCGAGCCTCACCAATTGCAGGATCCTAGTACGACGGAGCCAACACTTGAACAGTGCGTTTTAAGCATGGGCATCATGTGTGCATTGTGATGCTGCTGTGTAATCCTTACAGCTGCTGCTTGTTGCTTGGAGCTACGCTGAAGATCCTGATTGTACAGCGAGCGATCCGGCTGCGCCGCCGCTGCGGCCTAGAAGTGCAGTTGCTGAAGAGGTGACAACATGATCAATTCCCGGAGGCGAACCCCCCCATTGCTACGACAAGCCGCTCTAGGCAGGCTTGAAGAAGCTATACCTACTCTGTCCGGTTTGCCGCCTGTCTGGACACGTGACACGCCCTGGTTGTACCTTCCTTTTTGCAACCGACACATCCACAAGAGCTGTTTCGTTATCGAGTCTGGCTCGGACATGGTACCTTCAATTGGGCCGTCTTTCTAGGTGCCGCTGCTGTGGCAAAAGTCCATATATTCTCTGCGTCTCCCTTGTTGCTGCTTGATTCCACTTCGGCCAACGACATTCGAGATTCTACGTATCATAACACAACCCAATTCATTGGAAAAATAAAATAAAAAGCTCCCAGCAGCAAGTGTCCGGTACATACTGGCAGCTAGATCTGACTTCAACAATCGGTTATTCTCCGACAAGTTAGTGGTATATCAAAATGAGATCTGAAGGTCTGGGTTCCAGTAGGCAAGCAACACTCAACATACGCCTTTCAAGTTTCACTCCTCTGGAACCCCCGCATCCCCTGGAACAGCTCTCAGTCGAGGAAGTAAACAGAGCTCGAGGAATCATTCGACTTGCACGCTCTTCACTCTCCATTTTATACAGAGACATTACCCTCGAGGAACCCAAGAAGGCATTGCTCATTCCGTTCTTGTCAGCAGAGCATGCTGGACAGCTCTCCCCGAAGACAGAACGTCCCCCGCGTCTGGTGAGGGTGATGTATGATGTCATTGCAACGGATAAATCCCTCGACTTCTGCGATTCTGTGGTCAACATTATCACCGGCCAGGAATTGAGCTTTGTGGTGGTGGACAAGAAGTTCCATTCACCATTGAATATGTATGTTACCTTCTATTACAAATTGGGTTGCCCTGTGTCAAGTTCTAACCCTTGCCTTAGGGATGAAGTCGAGCTCTTTCCCAAAGTTGCTATGGCATCACGACTGTTTAAGGATGCACTGGCAGAGCTGATTTTACCCGAGAATGTCCACATCGTAATTGATCCCTGGATGTATGGGGGTTGGGAAAACCCAGAGGAGAACAGCCCAAGATATATGCAAGGGCTGGTATACGCCCGGGATCCTAAAACGAATAGTCCGGACTCGAATCATTATGCGTTTCCAATACCGCTCATCCCGGTGATGGACATGAAAACACGTCAGATTATCCGTGTTGATCGCCTGGCTACAGGCGGACGTGAAGACGGATTTATATACGGAACAGGACCTAAGGAAGCATTGGCACACTGCAAAGCCGCCGAGTACATCCCTGAGCTGGTCGAAGGGGGGCTACGCCGGGATCTTATGCCCTTGAACATTGTTCAGCCTTTTGGACCTTCATTCAAAGTCACAAACAATTCGCTGGTCGAATGGCAGAAATGGAGGTTCCGGGTGGGGTTCAATGCCAGGGAAGGAGCAACAATTCACGACCTTTGTTACGACAACAGGAGCGTCCTATATCGCCTAAGCTTCAGCGAAATGGCGGTACCCTATGGCGATCCGAGATCCCCATTCCACCGCAAACAGGCGTTCGACTTCGGTGATGGAGGCGCTGGACGAGCCGCCAATAACCTCGAGCTTGGATGTGATTGTCTTGGTCTAATCAAGGTACGAGCATAAATTCTCTCACCGTATTGGCTCTAATCCGCTCTTGCGAGTAGTACTTCGATGCTGTCATGAATGACAGCACTGGATATGGCATTGTTTCGAAAAATGTCGTGTGCATGCACGAAGAGGATGACGGCATCTTATGGAAGCATACCAATTATCGAACCGGCCGTGCTGTGGTGGCAAGAAATCGTAAGCTCATAATACAATTTATCATTACCTTGGCCAACTACGAATACATCTTCGCCTACCATTTCGATCAAGCCGGTGGTATAATGATTGAGACCAGAGCTACCGGAATTGTTAGCACAGTCCCCATCGACCCCGGCAAGACTAGTCCATGGGGAAATGTTGTCAATCCTGGTGTACTTGCCCAGAATCACCAACACCTCTTCAATTTACGGATTGACCCAGCTATCGACGGTCACCAAAACACTGTAATACAGGAAGAGTCACATCCGGTTCCTTTCACGCCCGAGAGTAATCCCTATGGCAATGCATTTGAAGTCCGCCAAACCGTTCTGAAGACATCATGTGGTATCAATGCCGCCCCGGAAAAGGGTCGATTATTCAAGATTGTCAATCAGAACAGACGGAACCCGACTAGTGGAAGGTTTATGGGGTATAAGCTGGTACCTTCACCAACACAGCTCACACTAGCACATCCGGAGAGCATAATGGCCAAGCGAGTGGCATACGCAAATCACCACGTGTGGGTTACAAAATATAAGGATGGAGAATTCTGGGCTTCTGGGAGATTCACGAATCAGAGTTCTGCCGAGGTACTGTTCCATCTTCGTGGCTGCGAGTCGCCTATTAATCGACTGCTTTAGCGTGGGGGGCTTAAAGATGCAGCCGACCGAAAGGAACATATCGAAAATGAAGACATCGTGGTTTGGCATACGTTTGGCTTGACTCATAACCCCAGGATAGAAGGTTAGTTGCGGCCCATATTCTCCATGTTGATCAATCAATTAACCGTTTACCAAATAGATTGGCCTGTCATGTACGTTCCTAAGCTCTTCCTCGAATCTTATCTCTCTGACTGTTTGAAGGCCAGTTGAAACACACCAAATCCACCTCAAGCCTGCCGACTTTTTCACTTGCAATCCCGCTATCGATGTACCATCATCCAAGAACGTCACATCAATGCTCTACACCGGAAGTCCGGGAGGTCGAGCCAACGGCTTCGTTCCCGCTGGTTTGTCGCCAACCAAAACTTCTGTTGAAGTTGAACCCTGGAAAGTAAATAAATTAACGGATGATGTTATCCAAGCCCCTCAACAGGTGATAAGGGCTTGCTGTATGTAATGGCTTTGAGAGCTACATATTCTTTTACCTCTGTATGATACTACCTTCTTAATGCATTCTCGGATTTTTGCGGGACTCGGCGACTTGTCTCAATGACGACTTATACGATGTTTATAATTGGCACAGATCGGGTTGCTTTTTGAATTGGACAATGAAATCCACCAGAAGAGTCACAGGTTTTGACTCCGGTTATACCAGACAGTTACTACCGTTGTGCCGAGTTCGTTTTCATGCACAACATCGGTAGAGTTCCCACATCAGAACCTACGTTCTGCAGGCAGGCAGGTTTCCATGGCAGGTTGGGCCGCATACCTACCAAGTCGAGCACCTAGAAGAGATTTTAAGCAGATAAAAACCCGCGTTATACTAGGTAGCTAGCTCGTTTGCCATTATCTGGGGCCCCATAAACATACCGAAGCTCTCCCACGTTGATATCTCATCTAATTGGGAAGATGTGAGCTCATATACTATAGAGTATAGCAGCGGAATTGAAGGGGCCAGGCCTATATTACTGCGGCCTTTTGCTTTTGCTAACTTGCTTAATGGATAGCTAGTGCAGGACCTATATAGTCCTACATGATACCTAGCCTTGTCTGCACCGCGTATGTACAGTAGATGTTTCATGCGTCTGCTTTGCGTGATTGCTTTCCGCACTCTTATCCTATCGATAACGACATCCGGAGGTGGGATAGAAGACAGGCAGACAAGTCCGAACGCGGCGGGAGTTTGCAATTGAAAGGCTACCAGTTGTATGCATGTCAGACGAAAAATATGACGTCAAACTAGGGCTGGTAGGGTAGGTAGAGTTCTTACACTAGTGTGGAGGGGTTCGTAGGTGAGGGGAGAGGTGATGTGAGGGGGACTGGGGGGGAAAGGCAGGTGGATGCGGGACACACGCCATCACTCGATGTGGTTTATTTCTGTTTGTTTGCCGGTTATTTTTTTTCCTGCTTCTGTTCCGTTCTGTTTGTAAAAACAAGATATCGATCCGCTGCAGGAGAAATGTGAAACAAACCACAAACTTTCAATTCGCGCATTTTTTTTGTTCAATGGGGAAATCTGAAGGGGAGGAGTACGCATCACGCGGTAGAAGCGGTGGTGTGTACGTGCCTTGTCTGCTGGTGCGGCTGCATGGTTTCGTTTCTACCATTATCATGCCGGTTCGCCTGAAATTGCTGCATGGTTGTGGTTCGTCTCCACCTGGACAAACTTGAGCCTGAGCCGAGATGGACCTTTGGTAGCCGGAGAGGGAGTGGGTCGATGCCTGTAGGCTGTTCATCTGGTCTTTCGCCGATTTTATTTCGATGAGACATAACCCATAGACTACCGACAGGGCCCTCCCCACTTGTCAAAAATGACTCCTACCAAGGAACTGAGATTGGTTTGTAGATGAATTGGAATTCCCTCTACCGCTTGGAGTTTACTGTTTAGCTTTCTTCTCCTGGAGCAAATTTGTTTGGTCCCATGGGTGGTGCTGGCTGTGAATCTAAGAGGGCGGGTTTCACGGTACTTGTTCCTATCCAATCTTAGTGGCCAGTCGTCAGAATACGCGGGCAGGTTTTCAGCTGAGTTCTCCGCAATAATGCGGCACCCTAACCCTGGAAGAATTCGCCGCCTTCGATTGTCAGATAGGTATCTAGCCTGGCGAACCCGCTGTTTGACAGATTACGACCCCGGTTTGAACCGCATGATCCTGGTATATTTCAGACGAACTCGCCCCACTCGTTCAAGCCACTGTAGATCCTGAATCAAGCCTCAGAGCTCAAGGATTTACACAGCGTTATATACTCTCTATAATATAATACCCACCTACAACGGATATAGTATGGAACCCCCAGTACAGAAGATAATCAAAGCGCCATCCACCCAAAACGCCAGACAAAATATGCATAAACTTACAAAAGCACTTGCTAGGCGTACCCGGCAACCCTCTCCTTCTCCTCGCCCGCTTCCCCCATAATCTGTTTATTGCCCCGCGCCACCCATGCCTCTTCCTCTGCCGCAATTATAGCTTCAAGTTTATGCCGTTGCCCTCTTGCAAAGTAAATCGGTGCCTGTTTCTTCTGCGCTACGGCCTCGTTGACGAGAACGTGCTTTACAGATGTTCCTTTGCGGTATTAGGGCATAGAGTGATAAATTATGAGTAGAAAATGGTAGCACACACCTGGAGATTCAAACATAGCATCCGACAATAGTCGCTCCACAACCGTTCTGAGCCCTCTTGCACCAGTTCCCATTGCCAATGCAGACCTCGCGAGTTCCCGAAGAGAAGGCGATGTAAACCGTAGCTCCACCCCGCTCAGCTGGAATAGCTGCTCGTATTGCTTTAACAACGCATTTCGTGGCTCTGTGAGCACTCTAACGAGCATATCTTCCGTCAGAGCTTCAACAGCTGTTGTCACCGGTATTCTTCCAACAATTTCTGGAATCAGACCAAAACTGATAAGATCTCTTGGCTCTGTAAGTGCCAATGGATGTATCCTTCTTTGTTCTAGGCTATGGTTGTGAAAATTATTGAGGCCGTGTCTGGCAGCTAGTTCGTCGTAGGGCAAATCGGCGGCACTGTTACCTCTCACATGAGCATTGAAACCCATTGATCCTTCTGATAGCCGGTTGGTTATAATATTTTCAAGACCAATAAAAGCTCCAGTGAAAATAAAGAGTATCGACGACGTATCAATTGTAACAACTTCGCCCCTGGAGGACCCTCCTCCGCCACTCATTGGCTGACTGAAAGAACCAGGCGATGAATTACTTGGAAGGCCTACCGGTGGTGGCTTCCGTTCGGGCTTGGTGTGAATCTGGAGATGTGTTCCCTCAATTATCTTGAGTAGAGCTTGTTGAACACCCTATTTAATGAGCACGAGGCAGAAGTTGATACCGCGAGGGCTACTACCTCTCCGGATATGTCTTTAGCACCATGCATGCTCTTTGGCTTTGCAATCTTGTCGAATTCATCCAGACAGATGATTCCAGACTCAGCACGCCGAACATCATAATTGGCGGCGATCAGCAACCGATGCACGGCCTGATCTACATCTTCGCCGACATAGCCTACAGTATGTTAGCTCAGGCTCAAGGGCACATAGGATAACCGGGTAAGATCTTGCCTGCCATGGTGAATGGAGTACAGTCCGACCTGTCCCGTCAGCGGCTGAAGAAAACGGGGCGAGTCTACGCACATTGAAAACGGTACATCCAATATTTTGGCTAATGTTCTGACCTACACGTAGTCAGTTGATGTCCACTAGTAATTGCGCGGAGCCACGCACTCACCATTAAGGTCTTGCCAACACCTGTGGGACCCAAGCAAAGAACTACCGCATCATCCTTAGCAATGATATTGGCCCTATGATTCTCAGTCGGCCTTACCATTACTCTTCTCTATCGTCAACGGTGTCTCATTAGGAAATAACTCTCCCTCCTGCTGCCCGACTGATAGTCGCACTTTGTGATTCGCTATAGGTATCTTCTGTCCGGGTTCCCCTTCTGCTTCACATTAGCTACATAGCACGCAAAATTGCGGGAATGATTTAACCTTCGAAAGCATCCGGCGGGAAAGCTTGACTCTCTTGAAGCAATTGTTCCTGTTGTTCAAGTTCCCGTTTGCGCAACTGATGTACTCGTTGGTAGTGGTGATATATAGCTGTAGATAATATCCGTTTTGAGCGGTCCTGGCCTACTACATATCGGTCAAGGTGCTGCTTCAATACACTAAGACTGTTAGAGTGGAACAGCTTATCAACAAACTTCAACGGACGAAGCTCACCGAGGTGTAATCTTGACACCGCCAGCAATGGCATCGGCTAGAGGACCGATAATAGGCTCCTTCGTATGGACGGAGGACGAGAATCCTGTTCCGAGGAAGTTGAGATCTGAAGGACGATATGTGGATGAAGACAACCTCCGGGAGAGGGCTACTGTGACAGCAGATGCACAACGGAATTGTCCTGATGAAAGTAACATGGTGCTTCAATGGTCAGAAGCTTCGGAGACTCCGGTGCAACTGCGACTCGGCGATGTTAAAGAGTTGAGTTGATTCGGAAACGAATATGCACAGATCGTGGGAGGTCAGTGAGATGAGCTAGGTAGGTACTCTTCATTCTTCATTCATTCAACAGCTCGCCACTGCTGGAGTACAGGATCGGTAGTACCGGCAAAACCCGGCGGCTCTTCTCTCCACAGCATTCGCAGTACCAAAGTAACGACGACCATATATATAAACGAGAATCATGATATAGATATCAGAGACACCACAACTTTGTGAAGCTGGTATCGCTTATGTATTTCTGCCTTCTAACGCATAGTTACCTAAATTCGCACCGCAACACGCTGTTTATCTTCTCAATCCCAATTTTATAAACACAATTGGTATATAATATATGCTGAGTAAGATCCTCCATCTACATCCGACGAATAGCTTTCTCGTTTTTATATGGTTCGAGGTTGTTGAAGTTCTCCCACCACTCAAACAACATGGACTCACAGATCAGCCTGAACCATGGAGTGAAGCTAAGTGCCTCGTCCTTGAACATGGCCTTGAGTTCATCCGGGGTGACATATCGATAGTCTTTGGCTTCGTTGGGGTTGATGCTAAGGTCAACCTTGGCCTGGGCAAAGAGGATGTAATCAACTAGAGACGTTAGCGTTGATACCTATTAAAGCTGCTTGGGATACTCACTCTCGTGCTCACCCCACGGTCCATTGCTCGGGGCCTTGTAATGAATTCGGGTGAGAAAGTCGAATATCTCGGGGGGAACCTGGTTGGTCGGGATACCGAGCTCCTGGTTGAGCTTACGCTGGGCGGCACGGCGAACACCTTGAATCGCCGCCTCCAACTCGACACCAGTCTCTGTGGGAATGTCCAAAGGATGCGAGCAACAGGTGTTGGTCCACATACCTATAGAACCCAGTGAGCTATGTCGCTACATACACCAAGAATATCACATAACCTACCAGCGAATGTGATCTTCTCGTCAGCGCGCTGCTGGAGAAGGAGACGCTTCTCAGAATCAAACAGGAAAACGGAGAAGGCGCGATGCAGGAGTCCACGATCGATGTTTGTCATGAGATGACCTGAAACAATTAGACTACGAGAATAAACCTTGAGGTCAAGCAATTACAGATCTTCTTGGAGGCGCTGGCAATGGGTTTGTCATTCTCATCCAAAATGATGCAAACCTCGTCCATCAAGCTCACCTGGGTCTCATCGTACCCCTCGAGCTCAGATCCTTCACGAGCTGAAGTCGAGGCGGTGATCTCGGGGAAGAGCCGAAGGATGTTCTCGGCAGTGATAGGCTCTACCTGAGCCGCAGTGTTTGGGGCTGCAGACATAGTGGAGCAAGAGTTCGTTGTCGAGAAGCAGCAAAAGCGTAGTAGAGGAGAGGGAGGATAGCGAGAAGGCGAGCGAGATGAAGGAGGGGAGGATACGAGCGAAAAAGTGGCGATGGGGTATGTGCGAGAAAGAGGCAAGGGGAGCAAGCAAGGGGCGCACCACCTCTAAACCTCTTGTCGCTATTCGCTGCTAGAAGCATTTGTTCAGCTCTATGAACATGATACCACAAACAGGAAGATGCCCAAAACCCACGAGACGAGCAATTGATGGCTGTAAGAGGTATCACCACAGCAACAGTTGTGTATTTGTGCTGCACCAGTGGGAAGCAGCATGATGGATATGCAGGGCCGCTGTCGAACCCAAAATTAAAGTTCTCACAGCTAACTGGCAGTTATCGATAAACGGTAAATGAGGCTCTGCTTATATTGACTTAAACTCAGGTCTCTGGAGAAAGTACGTACGTCGAGCACCTACTCTACTGCACTGTAGCCATTTGGTGGACCAGTAACAAACCTTGCTTGGCTCAGTGCGATAGCAATCCAGCCACCGATAGCCACTTTGGCAGAGTATCAGCTGGAGTCTGGCCCTGCCCATCACTCTATTTCCCCGACCCGTTCCGTGAGAAGAGCTTTCATGCAGCACAAGCGCGGGATTAAATCTTCGGTTCATCGAGAATGCAGCCGATAGGTTAAAAGCAATGACGTAGAATGAGAATTACCATGCAACAGCAAACAAATGGAAACGGGTTCTCCTCCTTTTATCAAATCTGCGCTGCCCCTCACCAGTCCTTCTTGCTTTTTGTTCTGTTTCGGTCAAGTAACTCGGCCTTCAAACAGGATACTGCAAAATACGGACGCTTATTGCTCGGTTAACTATTGGAAGCCTACTTAAGTAGTAAATAGCTTCTCCACCTCTCACCACATCACCCTTCATCACCATCACAAACAATGTCCGCCACCAAAACCTCGACCAATTCAGTCACTTCTAAACCATCTGACACAGAGATTCCTAATGATGGAACTGGAGTTTTGAGACTCGATCCGTGGCTCGAACCCTTCAAGGACTCTCTTCGCTCGCGCTATGCCCGTGCCCAAAAATGGATTAAGACATTGGAAGAGCACGAAGGGGGTCTGGATAAATTCTCAAAGGTATCACAGCCCCATTGAGAAACCTACTCTCATTTGCTATGTACTGGACTAAACTTTGCACAGGGCTACGAAAAATATGGTATCACAGTGGCCAAGAATGGCGATATCCATTATCGCGAATGGGCACCGAATGCTATATCTGTTCATTTCATTGGAGACTTTAGTAAGAGTCGCTCGCCGCCGACGATTCTTCTAAACTGACTCGGTCAAATAGACAATTGGGACCGTTTGTCTCACCCAATGGTCAAAAATTCCTTCGGTGTGTGGGAGATTACTCTCCCTGCAGTTAACGGCAAACCTGCTATCCAACACGGTTCAAGAGTAAAGGTTAGTTTCATCTTTCTGCTTTCCTATGCGAAACTACACATAATTAAGCAATACCTAGATAACCATGGAAACGGCATCTCATGAGCACATAGACCGTCTACCTGCCTGGATTCAGTATGTTACCCAAGACTTGAATGTCAGCCCTCTCTATGATGCAAGATTTTGGAACCCGGAGAAATACGTTTTCAAGAATCCGTGTCCTCCAAAGCCTAAATCTGCACGGGTGTACGAGGCACATGTGGGAATTAGTACGACCGAATACCGTGTGGGAACATACAAAGAATTCACCGCCAATATGTTGCCCAGAATTCACAAGCTTGGGTACAATGTTATCCAGCTCATGGCAATCCAAGAACATGCTTACTATGCGTCCTTTGGCTACCAAGTAACTTCGTTCTTTGCCGTATCCAGCCGTTACGGGACACCAGAAGACCTTAAGGAACTTATTGATACCGCACATGGACTGGGAATTACCATGCTGCTTGACATCGTTCACTCGCATGCTTGTAAGAACGTTTTGGATGGATTGAACATGTTTGACGGTAGCGATCATCTCTATTTCCACGAAGGAGGTAAAGGTCGACATGAACTCTGGGACTCAAGATTGTTCAACTACGGACATCATGAGGTATTGCGGTTTCTTTTGTCCAATCTTCGGTTCTTCATGGAGGAATTCAAGTTTGATGGTTTCCGCTTTGACGGCGTAACAAGCATCCTTTATACCCATCACGGCATTGGAACGTAAGTCCCTATATCATTGACTTTCTTTGAGCGCACAATACGAACTCATAAACAGAGGATTTTCCGGCGGTTATCACGAGTACTTTGGCCCTAACGTGGACGACGAAGGAGTGGTCTATCTAATGCTGGTACGCGATCGGCTACTATTCAAGTAACGGATTGTATTCTGACATTTCGCAGGCAAATGAAATGCTCCATAAAGTATATCCCGAGTGTATCACCGTTGCAGAGGATGTTTCTGGCATGCCCGCACTCTGCCTTCCGCTTGCGCTTGGGGGTGTTGGGTTCGACTACCGCCTGGCGATGGCCATCCCAGACATGTGGATTAAGATCCTAAAGGAGAAGAAAGATGAAGATTGGGACATGTCCAATATCTGCTGGACTTTGACGAACAGAAGACACGGGGAAAAAACAATCGCATATGCGGAAAGTCATGATCAAGCGTATGCACATACCGCGTCCATCGTGAATTCTCCAGATACTAACGACACCAGTCTTGTGGGAGATAAGACACTACTCATGTGGCTGTGTGACAAGGAACTCTACACCCACATGTCTACGCTCACAGATTACACACCGATCATTGCCCGTGGAATCTCCCTCCATAAGATGATCCGTCTGTTGACCCATGGATTAGGAGGAGAAGGATACCTAAACTTTGAAGGTGAGAGGTGGTTGAGGTTGTAGTTGATACGCTGCTAAAAGATTTCTAGGAAATGAATTTGGCCATCCAGAGTGGCTTGACTTTCCACGTGCTGGAAATAATAACTCCTTTCACTATGCAAGACGTCAATTCAACCTTGTTGACGATCAACTATTGCGTTACAGATTCCTGAACGATTTTGATGTTGCTATGCAGCATCTTGAGGAGAAGTACGGATGGCTCGCCTCTCCCCAGGCTTACATCAGTTTGAAGCATGAAGGTGACAAAGTGATCGTATTTGAGCGGGCGGGGCTGCTTTGGATATTTAACTTTCATACCACTGTAAGCACTATTACCGTACTCTAATTTAAGAGGGATGTTATCTAACCGAACCTGTGTGACAGACTAGTTTCACGGACTATAGAGTTGGTGTTGAACAGGCTGGCACCTACAAAACCGTTCTCAACACCGATAGGCCGGAATTTGGAGGATGGAATAGAATCGATGAAAATGTCAGATTCTTCACAACTAAGATGGACTGGAACGGCCGGAGCAATTTCACTCAGGTTTACTGTTAGTCTATTCCCAGTCAGTGAGAGGTATATTTTATGCTAACATTCGTCTAGTGCCTTGCAGGACTGCCATTGTATGTATCCGATGTTGATAATTGTCGCAATGATGACTTACTAACATGAATAGGTTCTTGCACTCGAATAATTTCAGAAGCACCAGACCAGTTGCGTATGCGTATAAAATTGTGTAAACCTTTTTGTTCTTTTGTACTTCTTTACTGTTAGGGTTGGTGGACTACTGGTCTTTGGTGTAAATATCGCATTCGTTCATGTAATGACATACCCATTCACTACGCTGCATAACAAGCGCCCTGATTATTATCTCTCGTATGAAGATGTCACCAAATAGGCGTGTACTATACATAAAAATCTCGGATGAGAGGGTGCGGTGTGGCGGGGTTACTCGGCAAATCGAGTCCCAAGCCCACAATAGCATTATGGATGCGGCGTCGGAAGAACCATCGCCAAGCCGAGCTATTCCAGGCTCTGCCCCAAAATCATCGCCTTCTTCTCCTAACCCACCCGGCTCACTGTCGTTCACCTTTTCTCCTCTCCTCAACTTATACCCTCATCCAACATGTTCAAGAGGTATGAAACCCACATCACCATGAGCCTCGAATTGATTCACCTCATTTGCTAACCAGGGCTTTTTTGTTGTGTTTAGCGGGATTGCTCGATTTGCTGCGGGAAGGCGGGTCGGCGCCAATCTCAGGACTGCCAGACTCAGTAATGCCTTCAAGGCCACCAAGCCCGCCCTTCCTGCCCTCGGAGCTCGTTATATGGCCACCGAGGCATCCAAGACTGGAAAGATTCACCAGGTTATCGGTGCTGTTGTTGACGTGGTATGTTCTGACGAAAATTTTGTTGCCGTTGACGTAGCTGGTTGGACTGGCATGCATCTCGAATCGGTACTGACCCGGCTATAGAAATTCGACACTGAGCAACTCCCCGCCATTCTCAATGCTCTAACCACTGATAAGAATGGCCAGAGGCTGGTGCTGGAAGTTTCTCAACATCTCGGAGAGAACATTGTCCGATGCATTGCTATGGACGGTATGTTTATCCGAGTGGTGCAGATGTTGGCCGGAATATGCATGTTGATTCGTTTCAGGTACTGAGGGTCTTTCCCGCGGTAAGGATGTTATCGATACTGGCAGCCCCATCATGATTCCCGTCGGTCCCGGAACCCTTGGTCGTATTATGAATGTTACTGGTGACCCAATTGATGAGCGTGGTCCCATCAAAGGCACCAAGCTTGCTCCCATTCACGCCGACGCCCCCGAGTTCGTTGACCAGTCCACCTCTGCTGAGGTTTTGGTCACTGGTATCAAGGGTAGTTATCAAAAATTCTTCACTTATCTGCATTAATTGACATGAATGCAGTCGTCGACTTGCTCGCTCCTTACGCCCGTGGAGGAAAGATTGGTCTCTTTGGAGGTGCCGGTGTCGGAAAGACTGTGTTTATCCAGGAGTTGATTAACAACATCGCTAAGGCTCATGGTGGTTACTCTGTGTTTACTGGTGTCGGAGAGCGTACCCGCGAGGGTAACGATTTGTACCATGAGATGCAGGAGACCGGTAAGTTAACACCCTTTCACGATATTATACCCCCACATGTCCGGAAAGTCTCATCACGTCATAGGTGTCATCCAACTCGATGGTCCATCCAAAGTCGCATTGGTGTTCGGTCAGATGAACGAGCCCCCCGGAGCCCGTGCCCGTGTTGCTCTCACTGGTCTGACCGTCGCTGAGTATTTCCGTGACGAGGAAGGTCAGGATGTGTTGCTCTTCATTGACAACATTTTCCGTTTCACCCAGGCTGGTTCCGAGGTGTCTGCCTTGCTCGGACGTATTCCCTCTGCCGTCGGTTACCAGCCCACGCTGGCAGTAGATATGGGACAAATGCAAGAGCGTATCACCACTACCAAGAAGGGATCCATCACTTCCGTCCAGGCCGTCTACGTGCCTGCTGACGATTTGACTGATCCTGCCCCTGCCACCACCTTCGCCCATTTGGACGCTACCACTGTGTTGTCCCGTGGTATCTCCGAGTTGGGTATCTACCCTGCCGTCGATCCTCTCGACTCCAAGTCCCGCATGTTGGATCCTCGTGTCGTCGGTGAGGAGCACTACCGCACCGCTACCCGTGTCCAGCAGATCCTCCAGGAGTACAAGTCGCTCCAGGACATTATTGCCATTCTTGGTATGGACGAGTTGAGTGCCGAGGACAAGCTCACCGTCGAGCGTGCACGTCGTATCCAACGATTCCTGTCACAACCCTTCCAGGCAAGCCTATTCCATTCCTTCTTATTCAATAGTCGCTAACATTGAACAGGTTGCTGAGGTTTTCACCGGTATTAAGGGCGTGCTTGTTAGTCTGAAGGACACACTGCGATCTTTCCAGGAAGTGCTTGATGGAAAGCACGATGATCTGCCAGAGTCGGCCTTTTACATGGTCAGTTTTACCGTCTTCCTTCAATTTTCAACTAGCTGACTCAAAATACAGGTTGGTAACGTCGAGTCAGCCCGTGCCAAGGGTGAGAAGATTCTCGCCGAGTTGGAGGAAAAATAGGCTTGTAATTGAGGAAGGGGAAAATGTATTCTTAGTTGTCTAGAATTTCCAGCCGTTCGTCCAAAGTTTGAATAGGGAGTTTGGGATTGTATTGTATTGGAATATGCGGTTATAGTGTCTTCTACCCTGCGCATTTACCCGTCACTCGTATTGTTACAGTGTTATAGCGGGAATGGTTTGTATCTCGACATCTATAGTGCACCAACAATTACATGTTACTCCGTCGTAAGGATGAACTAATGATGGGTAAAAGCTGATACTTTGGCACCACCAACACCCAATGACACCAAACGTCTGAGGGTGTTAAGAGCGAGCGAATATGCGGTTAACATCTTTCCATACATACTCATGAGCATACTGTTCAGTAATGAACGTGTAATACGACCCCACGCTTATGCGGTACTTCCATTCAAATCTGACTGTTAACCCGAGATGAAGGGTGCAACGTTGATTCTGGCCATTCAAGAGAAATGGCCCTCGCAGGAGCAGTCCACATTGACGAGGATGGCACTCTAGTCTGAAGTGGTGGAGTCGGCTCAATATATGGCCGTTCCAAGATTTCGGACGAGAGAAGGCCCAATTCTTGCTTCATCACTCGTACTCATAAATCACATCCATAAGCTTCTCGTTCACTGGTTTCTTCGGGCGACCCAGCTGACATCACGATTGTTTCTATTTCCCTAACTGCTATGTCCCTGATTCAGTTGAGGGAACCAGTCATGTACCTTCCGTATAGGTAGTGACTATAGGCTACTGCTTTCTGGTGTTTTTTTCTTTGATTTTTAGATCGATGTGAGAGTATCTGTCTATTATTCTCCACCTCCACCGCTGAGCATAAGGAAAACAACAGCCAATAATACCCACCAATACCTTGGTTGCATCTGTTAGCCCATGCATTCCCGGAGATGGATCAAGGGTAAAACTTACTTCTGCAAAAATGTCTTCTCAATTACCGGCTCGGGAATCTTTCCATCCGGGTTCAGCACGATGGGTTTATTGAGTCGCGGTACCGCTCCACTCGCAGGCTTTACCACCGAAACCTTTGGCTCAACCTGCATCATCCATTCCTGTCAATGAGCCTCTCCTCTTCTCGTCATTTGGATTTCCATACCGCAGACGCATCCTCCGCAAACTCCACGTGCCATACATTACCGGCCCCATCAGCTCGTAGCGTAATCCCCACTCCAGCTTTCCGCGACAACAATCCAGCCGTCGTTACACTCCCCAACCAGTCACCCGTCTTTGAGTCCACGAAGCCAACACGAACTAGTTCCTCCGGCGCTGCTGGGGGCGCATTGATAAGGTCGTAGGTTCCAGTTTGGGAGCGGGGGCTGAAGGAAACAGTTGCGAGGGGAGTTGGTGTAGACGCGCTGAGAGGCCAGGAGTAAAGGGTTGAGGTGCGTAGATTCTTGGGGAGTGCTGCGGCGGCTTCAAATTCGTCTGACCCAAGGGTTTGGGGGAGGAGGCATAGGAAGGTTGCGAGGAGGGTCGTTTGGAGGCGCATTTTTGTGGTGTGGTGAAGTTTAGCTTGACCTCAGCTCTGAATGCGGCTTACTGGTTGAGGCTGGCTTGGCATCTTGAGGTGATAATTTGTGATGGTGTGAATGTGGTACACTACTGAACCCCGAAAAGGGCTCGAAACTTCCTCTAAGACATCTATATGATGAAGTATCTATTGGTAAAATGATAGCTTAATAGTACGGTTGACTATACCCAGACTTTGATATCACCCAACGTCTGGGTGTAGACCTATTGATTCCTATAAAGTTGAACTTCATGAATATCACACTGTAGGGCATATCAACGAGACTCGAGTGCGAATAGAAGTTCAAGCAAACAACGATCCACATAACTAAATGAAGAGTAAAAACCAATCCGCAGAGGGTCTAAAGTCGGCCATTATGTCGTGTCTCCATAGGCCACCAGGCAGGTGAGATTACTGGGCTTAAGTTCTTTACTTGTAGCAGATTTGCCATAACTCCCTGGTAGTGGATACTGCAGCGAATAAACACAAATTCACAAATTTCTCGGATGTGACGACTCTCATCACTCCGTACTTATATGGATGGCAGCAAGGGTTAAATGATCGCCAACTACGGACGACAACAGAATAAGCACTCGAACATATGGCAAATTGGTTTGATTGGACAGCAGGCTGGTAAAGAGAGACTGCTTGCACTTCATCGTTGTAAAATCTGCAACATCCGCCCTCAACTCTGTAGCTAGTGGCCTTGTCTTTCAGCGATCCCACGCTGTGACATTTCCCGGGAATAAGTCTGCTTGAATGGATAATTTGTTAGGGTATGCTCGAAAGTTCATAAACTTCGCCCCCTTTGTAGAAAGCTGTTTAAGGATGACCGTTCTGATTATAATAAGATCAAGGGACCACTCCGTAGCCTGTCGATATTCCACAATAGCTTCCCGAAGTTCATGTGCAGCATTAAGTTGGTGAGAGCGGTCCTGTTTTGAAGCCTACATTCGTTGAGAGGGTCCCACCTGATCCTTTAAATTGACCATATCGACTGCACTCCACTTAACTGAATGGATAACACCAGTCTGCTCATTCTTATTGAGGATTTCCCGGGTTGGAAGTATTCTGCAATCTAGTTAGAAGATTCTGCATCGTTAAAACTGCAGATCTAGAGCAGGAACTGATATCGTGCTCGAGGGAGGTCAGAATTCCTTAAGGGCGATGCAGTCTTCTTCGGCGCATTGTATCTCTTCGGTCAAGAGGGGTCCTCACGACTCATTACAGAGCCGGACTTCCAAGCTAGTCATACTAGTTCTTAAGATAGTTCTGATACCGTCACAATGATTTGCTCTTTGGTTGGGAGTGAACTGATTTTCGCGACGTCGACGGATTTAGCCTGGGTGGGACCGGCTCGTCGCGAGTATTTCAAATCTACTATTGGATTAGCAATCGGAGTAGAACTGGCAGAGATAAGGCAGTGCAGAAGGCAGTACGGGGGTGGAGTGATTCTTAACAAGCCCCTTACGAGGATTGTATGTTGGAGTAGAACTGAAGGAGGAATAAGTGGTAGCGGGTCAAAGGGTAGTTTAAAACTTACATCTAAACCAACCCAGTTTTAAGTTTTGAGTTTTGAGTTATGGCGGGTTCACTTGAACCGGGCCCCTGTAGGTTGTTGGGTAGCGCTCAGGCGAGCTAGTTGTGATGTGTGTTGGAGTTGAAGAAATACTTTATGGGGAGTTTGATTAGGTAAGCATGACATGAACCTCACATGCTTTGACAACCTAGTTTAACATGTTTTCCTCACTCCTAGGCTGTTAGGTATTTTCGGCTATCACAGTTGTTGACCTTGCAGTCCATTGCAAGCCTTACAGGTGTATTTGAGTGACAGCCTAGCAGCCTTCATAATTCTCATCACAGCAACACCTTCTACTACTGACAGGTTGATGTCAGGTTGTTAAACCTATTAACCTAACCACTATGCTAGCATTACACACTACTATAAGCCTGTCAACTCTACCAACCTTCCCAGACTTGTGCTGCTGTCAAATCAGACAGGCTTACATTTCGGTGTTGCTAACAAATTGGTTTTCCACATGTCAGCCTGCAAATTGAAACAACACCACATCAACCTAATAAAACATGATAGCCTCACTTCAAACCCATGTGAGGCTTATGTACTTATTCGAGCCCCCGTAGTGTACAAAGGATTTGAAGCTCATGCACAATGACGGGTGCCAAGCATACAGAGCCCCACCATGGGCCTGTCCCTTCCTCTGAACCACCCCACCAGCGACAATGCCGTCAAAGGAATCACTCGACCACCGCCGTACACACAACCTTCTTCTGATCTCGCGCCTCCTCAGTCTCCGCGATGCAGTCTCCCCTTTCACCCTTATCCTCGATACGCTCTCACAGTCCTCCAAGCCCTTAATCCGCGAATACATCTCTCGTTCCACTGTGCGCCTCGTCCTCCCTCCGTCCAAGTAACAATTCTAACTCCCTCCCAGGCAGCAAAATGCAAAATCGTTTTCGTTAGCTTCGAGACCTTCAGCCCTACTCGTGGAGTAACGACCACCATCAGCGCTCGCCGAAAGCCCATATCCCTGCTACAAAAAGAAATATCCGACGCTTGCGCGGGGCAGCGAACCCTCCTCATCCTTGACTCACTGAACCCGCTATGCTCCTCGTCGCCTTCGTCTCTTGCGCCATTCCTCAGCTCACTCCTCTCACCAACCACGTCGCTGCTGGGAACCTACCACCTCGATACAACACTGTGTCTCCCGCCCGAGGCAAGCGCGCAGGTTTATCCCGACTCTGCGCCGTACCCGGTTACACTGTTAAAGTACTTTGCTACCACCTTGATTACAACGCACTCGATCACGCACATGTTAGCTGCAAAGGCGGCGCGAGATAGAAGCCTTGCGCCGCCGCAATGGGGACTTGATGAGGGAGTGGAAGGGATTGTTGTTGGACTCGGTGCGAGCCCACCGGAGGGGGTAGTTCTGGAGATGGAGTACCGGAGGAAGTCGGGGCGTGGGGTCACTGAGTGGTTTTTCCTACCGCTGAAGGAAGGGTTTCAGAAGAGTGTATTGCCAGGATCGGTGTTGGAGAAGGTTATACTGTTGGAGGACCATCCGCAGTGGAGATTGAGTGAGCAGGTTAAGGAGAGTGGTGCTAAGGATGAGAATGAGGAACCAATGAGTACCTTTGAACTGGGACTCACGGAGAGTCAGAAGAAGGCAAGGAATGAGGTCGTGCTGCCGTATTTTGACGCCCAGAGAGAAGGTGGGATTGGAGGCGGAGGTGCAATCTTGTTTACGCCTGATCGAGATATTGATGATTTCGATGATGAAGAGGACGAGATATAGACCATCAAAGCATGCTAACATATAATTCTACTATATTACATGTGGATATTTCATTCCCGGGCTTCACATTCCAAATCGCAGTAACCATTACACCAGCCACCCCGCTTACCTAGCGCCCAAACCCCCGTACTGACCTTAAAAGAATCTCCACCAGATAAACAGCAGTATAATGAAAACAAACCCTCCCACGGGCCCATACTACTCATTGTCAGCACTTCTCCAGCACCACTCCCAAGGACAACATACTTGCTTTAACATGTGCTCCCAATTTATCCTCACCGCCGCCCTCTTATATTTCTTACTCTCATCTCTCAGCATCGAACTCATATCACCCATCCTTTCCAACGAGTCCCCACGGTACAACAGGTCCTCGATATTCTTAGTCATAACCCTCGTCACATCCTTTAAATCATCATTCAACCTATCCAAATTTGCCGTCGCCCGGGTATCTTGATACGTCCGCTTGGTGCGTTGCATAAACGTGTCGAACTGCACGAACGCGTACGGCCGTAGCGCAGGGGACATGACCTCATTGCCGTACGAAGAGTAGAACTCGGTCGCAATGTCTTGGAGATACGTGAAGGCGAGTTTCCGCGGGTAACTACGCTCACAGATACAGAGGTAGCAGATGTGGTTCTCAATTAGGTAGCTTCTCACTGTCAGTGTGTGCAATCCAGGGGGAAGAGGGGAGGGTCGAGCAGACTGGATAGTGAATGGCCCGGATTCAATGCTAGCTCGCGGCTCAGAGTTTTGTCCCAGCCGCCGGAAGATCAGCTTCACTTGCTGCTTGATTTCGGCGAGTTCGGCTTCGGCTTGGTCATCGTCGACAGTTGCGGCGAGAGGAACGCCTGGATGGTTAATGAGGATCAGTCTGGCAAGAGGGAGAGAGCGGGTTACCGTCGAGACGCGCGATTTGTGTGGATTTTACCATGGTAGGGGTTTAGATTGGTATGGCGAGAGCTACGTACGTGAAGTCGTATTTGGTGTAGGAGGACAGAATGTCCTTGGCATGCATACAATCTGATAATACGTGACCAGTTCTTAGGTTCTCATAATCGCTATGGTTGGGGACACCTTAACCCGGAGCATTTTAAGCCTCAATTTTAGCGTGCCTTTACTCTACCAAAAAAGTCCAAACAAAAAAAACACTCTGTTACATGCTTCTTTTAAGTGTTCTCTACAATCTGACAGAGCCCAATTATTTTTCCTGGTTGTGGTTGTGGAGGAAAGGAATTTTAAAAAATCGAGTTTTTTCCTATTTTGTATGGGGACCCTGGCAAATGTCACAAAAAATGCCCCCAACTAGGGGTGCTAGGGTCAGGATGTACACGAAACCAAGTGACCACTAGTGGTATTACTATATCGGGTAATAATTGAGCCTCATCTGCCGAGTTTTGGAGGCCAAAATACATAAAATAAATAAATAAATTCTAAATAATTACCGTAAAGGGCAATTTCAGGTGCCCAGATCGAATGTCACAACCTCACCGTGACTAGGAGTCCCCAACCATATAGCCTCATAAACGTACAAGACGCAGAATAAGGAACCATTTGTCTCGAACCAGACGGTCTACCCGTCTATTTCTTTAATATCTGACCAGGGTTAGGGATCTAAGACCTACAAGATTTTGCCTTTGGTCTTCCAATACCACCACAAGTGCAACTTACAATTTACTCAGCAGAAAGCCAGTACTTAAAGAGCTACCCAAAGTCAAACCGCATAATTATGTGCTGTCGCTTCTTGCTTTTGCAGCTTGGTGACCCGGCAAGGCAACGGGACCGGCCAAGAATCCCACAGACGGGTAACACTTTTCTCCCCCTCGTTCGCGCTAATTCTGCCTCATGAACTTCATCGCATTTCACGGCACTGCAGGGCAATTACTTCGGTGCACAGCACAACATACATAGCTCCCACATCCACACACCTACCATAGTCCCTCTTCTCCGGGATGGAGTATGTAAAAGTTTGTTCAGTCTCCGGCCTATGGCTCTCACAAACCCAAGTCCACTTCATGCACCCGCACCCCACCTCCGTCAACACTTGTACAGCCCAAAATGATGGATACGTCTGCCATCTTATTGCTACACTATCTCCATTTCACTGACTGACTGCCTAAACATCAGGTCCCTTCCTCTATCCCCGTACGGAAACAGTCCAGATGCTCGCGGAGATACTTGAACAGTCCAATGTGGTGCATGTTCGTGGCACCTGCATCTGGCAAAACAACTCTTGCCCAGTTACTTCACTCTTACTACTTGGAGCGAGACCTTCCCGCTATCATCAATCCCATGTTGGCCCGTACTAGGCAGCATCCCAGTTAGTCCCTCCATTAGCAAAATGTAAAACGGTCCGGAAGCCATATGCAAACCTCCCAGGCACTCCAGTCAACCTCACCGGTGCTTCCAGGTACTTCCAGGCGCTCCCAGGCCCTGCTGAAGCTAAGCGAAATGCTCTCAGATGTTCCTAGAGCATTTTCAGGTGCTCCTGAAATCTCATGCAGTTGTGGAGGTGCATTCAGGATGCTACGAAATTTAGCTTATATGATAGTCAAATTTCAGAGCAGCTGAGACCTCTGCGCAAGGTCTCCCGGAGCACCCTATACTTGGTACTGTATTCTGCCGGCGGTGGTTCCTAGAGTCTCATTGCTACAAGCCATTTCGTTTATTATATTCGTCTTGTTTAGATATTTGTGTTTCACAATCACAACAAGATTTGCTAGATCATAATATGGCATCTATTCTCTACCTATGTCTATCTATACATGTACATACAGTCGATCTGGCTGCAGACGGTGCTCAAGCGCAATTGGAGGTGCACCTGGAGATGGCGATCGAGCGAACTTAGAGGTGAACTTGGAGGTGTACATGGAGACGGTGCTGGCTGCACTTGGAGATGGCGACCGTGCGAACTTAGAGATGCACTTTTGAGAGCATGATCGTGTGAACTTGGAGGTGTACTTAGAGGTGTACTTGGAGGCGGTCGATCTAGAGGCGGTCAGTCGATCAGGAGGGAGGTGCGACGGGAGCTGAGACTCTATTCATGGGTTAACTTGTATCGTCAGCGCTCCTAGGTGCACCTGGAGGCCACTCCGAGATTTGTCAATCGTAGGATTATGCTCCGACAACTCTCTCACACTCCCGGAGGCTCCCGGTGACTAAAATACATTTTACTGATGTATTCAATTTCTAAATACTAATTTGCGTGTCCGATATGGCGGACACGAAGCTGTGTCATGCTGTGCTTCGGATAATTTCTCGCGTCTAGAGAGCTTGGATGCACGTAATCGCACTTTAATTCCACAATTCCTATTGAGATCCTAGATTACTTGACGAAGACTCGGGTTATAGAACGGTCATAAATTGTTTCTTGTAAGTATACCTGTCTTTTTGTGACTGAAGATTAGGATTTAGGATTTTTTTCTCCTACTAATCTCAACCTCTAGATACTGTAGCGAGCGCGATGGTTCAGACGAGATTTTGGTTGTGACGGATTTTTTCAATACCGAATACCCAAAAGTGAGTGGAAACTCGAATAAAAAATCTCTCCGGACGGGGCATTTGTGATGCATGACGTCCAAAGCATCGTACCCGGTACAGTAGTGGCAGTTAAGTCTTAAGAAACAATGCAGTCAGGAAAAGAAAGATGCAAAGAAGTTTGCAGACCAACTATTTTATGAGAGTATGAAAGAGTATGAGTCTTGTATTGCAGATCGATGCGAAGCTAGAAAGAATTGTTGTACACTACAAATATTGGAAGGAGAAGCTGATTTTCAAACGAAAAATCATTGCTACTAGTAGAGACTGTTGTTATGGAAGCTGGTCATAAAGTGATCTTCTATTCTAAGTTTCACTGCGAAGTGAATTATATTGAGTATTATTGGGCAGTTCTAAAGCGGTATACAAGGGAAAAATGCAAGTATTCATTTATAGAGCTGCAGAAAACTATTTATAAAGCAATGCAATTGGTGGATTTGAAGACAATTAGGAGATTTGCAATGCAGAGTAAGAGATGGATGGTGGCCTATATGAATGGATTGACGGAGGAACAAAGAAACTATGCTAAAAAGCAGTATAAGTTACATTCGCATGAAACAAGGAAGGTTTTTGTTTAGTATCATGTATCATCACTCAGATTGCCATTTGTAGTTAGTTTGCGGCTTAAATGAGACTCAAGATTCTCTTACGGGGTTAATGCGATTAGCACAAAGCCATACAAGAGATACTTCACTATATGCTCGTGATAACAAATAGGTATATCCTCGCTAAAAACGCTAGAATAGAAAATAGGCGGTCTGCGATGAAGGTGCATGGGAATTGCCAAAGAACAGAAGAGTAATGTGTGATGAACTTGGGTTTCACCAACGAACACCACACCACTATCCGCCCCAATACCCGCCCAATCCTGATGGCCGAAGACATAGAGTGAGCTGTTGCCCATCATAAACTACCATACCACTCCGCTCGAGTAAATTGCGACAAAAAAGAGGCCCAGAAAATGGGTACCAGGGCCCGCTTTTTGAAGTAGTCTGTCATACGGCTTTTTGTCGCGGCTACTAGCGCCTGCGACAAAAGCCGTATGACAGACTATTTTTGAAGCCAAATTCCTGAAAACGGGTTCGTTTGTCAGAACATCGTTTAGTAAGGTATGTTTCAGCTCAACTGCCAACCTGCTAATGCTACCTACAACATTCTCAACATTCTCGGAGCTCAGTTCCCTCATCTCAAACAAACCGACTAACCGACATAAATAATCACAACCACGCCTCCTTACCACTGTTTACCCACGGCACCATCATCAAGATGAAGCTTTACATTATTGCCACCACCTTACTTTTCGCTACTGCTACGGTTTCCTGCAAGAAATATATCGTCAGCTACCCAAACGACACTAAACAGCCTGTTGTCGACGAGAACGCACAGGTGCTCGAGCAAAAAGGCTGTAAGATCCTTCACAAGTATAGTGAGCTATCCCCAGCTTCATCTATTGGTGTTCGTTCAGCTAACCATCTGTCGTCATTATCGTAGCGTTGATCAAAGCCATAAGCGTCGATTGTCCTGTGAGCGCCATGAAGAGCTTCGAGGTATGGGCTCAGGGTCAGGGTCAACATCCTACCATAGAGGAGGACCAGATTGTGCGTAGAACAGCTCCTGGAACCTGCGTTTCTGTGTTAACCGCAATACACAGGTCTCTACTCAGGACTAAGATTCATGCAGAACTAACCGTAGCGATAGTGAATGGGGGTGAGTTCTAGTCATCTTTCTACTGCTAAACGGGTATTCGGCGCAAATTAGTAGGAAGTTTCTTGTTTTGGGAGGTTGTAATTTTGACGTTTGCTTGTGTTTTGTCATTGGTTTTATGCTGGTTGCAGGATGCGCCTGCATCTTCTTGGAAAACTGCTTATTATCACTGCGTTTCTTGTACCTTTACTTTTAGAAATAATCAGAAATGTAAATGAATTGTATACTGCACCTGAAGCTCATCCTTTTTGAAGATACATTTTTGAATGAAATCTGGACCCTGCGTTACCAGCCAAAAGTAGCGCCATGTGAGGCAACCTCGAGACGAGCAACAACCGCACCCAAAGCACCCTCGTTACAAACCCCGCGACACCCACCTTCCTCCTACCGCAGGCACCCGACCAACAACCCGCGCCTCGGCAACCAGCAGTCAATCAGAAATATTCCGCGTATTTGCCATGGGCTCGGAACGAGCCGTCGCCACAGCTCTTGTCGAGTGGGTGGGTGCACCCACCACCAACTAACCCTCCATCCTATCCCAAGAAGCTGTGCGGCTAACATTCGGGTATCAAGATTAATGCCTGCCCCATCGACCCAAAGATCCACAGTCTCAGGGATCTTTCAGATGGCTCAGTAATCGGGAAAGTACTGCGTATGGACTATTACCACCACCGAATACTGCTGCTACTACAGCTGACACCCCCGGGATAGAGGGTATCGACCCCAATTACTTCAAGGCGCCCCCGGCGGAGAGTAACGAGAGGTCAAATGGGTGGCTTTCAAAGTTCCAGAAGCGTTGGTGGTTCCTTGTGTCTGAGATTGAAGGGCTGCAAACTGATTAGGCGGAAAGTCCGAAAGCTTCATCGGGACCTGACAAAGTACTACACCGAGATTCTGGGCCACCGTTTACCCTCACAAGGACCGAATCTTACGACAATTGCAAAGGATGGAAACGTGGAGGAGGCAATTAAGGTACACGCTACGGTACAAAGGGTATTTTTTGTAGTGGCTTATAGACCGGTGCAGCTCGCCAAAATCGTCGTTGCGACTGCGGTGCTCAGTGAACGGAAGGAGGATTATATTTCCATGATACAAGGACTGTCACCGAGCTCACAGACCGAGATGATGAACATTCTCAACGAGGTATGTCTAATGACAGACACCGGCTAAGGTCTATCACAAGGAGCTGATTTGTGGTTCACAAGATGATATTACAAGATCAGGGCGAAGATGTAGGCGATGAGAATGAGGATGACGTGTAATGTTGCCTGAGACCGATCCCATACCAATATCGTGAGGATATCTAACCGGTGCGGATGTACAGGAACGTGCGAGATATAAATCAATTCCAGGTGGAAGAAAACATGGCACGTCTTGTGCGAGACAATGAAGCAGCTGAAGCGGAGATCGAGACGCTCAAAAAGGATTTAGCAGTTGCTCAGAAAAAACTGGTACATATCTCATCTTAAGACCTTCCGCGGGTCTGACAGGTGTGTAGGAAGAAAAAGATAATGAGATAATAAGTCTTCAAAGTTTGATACCTGGCAGCGACGACAATGACCGAGCTGGCAGCCTCCAACAACGCATCATACACCTGGAAACCACAATCAAAGATCAGGAAGATGTTATAGCAGAGAAAGAAAGCACTTTATCTAGTCAGGAGCGTACAATCACGGGACTAAAGCGAAAGGTAGGTGGTATATGTAACAAACGCAGACATAACCGGCTGAATCTGTACAGGTTGACGATCTCCAGCCGCAAGCCGAGGCCGCGCTGAAATACAAAGACGAACTGGACGAAGCCAACCACAATATCGACAGGCTCAAGAAAGGTCTTAATGCCGCCGAAAAGTACCGCAGGAAGCTCGAAACTATGAGTGAGATAGAACTTCAGAACAAAACCCTGGAGGAACAGAATGCGCAGATGTTTAAAGAACTGCGTGCCGGCGAAGAGAATGCAAAGCAAGTGCCTGGACTAAAACGAACCATTGAACAATACAAAAAACAGATCGCACGGTTGGAAACCGAATACGCTGAGGCGAACAGGGTGAGTCGTGAGCTCGAAACAGAAAAGCTGATGCTGCTTTCAAAATCCGATGGTGCCGAGAATCAAAAAACGAAGGATCAGGAACGGATACGGAATCTTGAGGAGAAGATTCGTGAGCTGGAGAGCGGCATGATATCAGAAAATGCCGAAGAGTACGGCGGAGACCTTGGTTCCGAAATCACCTTTGCAACCAAGACAAAGTCAGATTTGTTCGTATTCCTATTGTCCTATTGGATGCACCTTGCGGCTGATACAGTTACAGGAAGCTCAAGATTGCCCGTTTAGAGGCCGAAATCCAGCACCTCAAAGAGAGCGGTGGCGTCGGTGCTGATAATATTGTACTACAGCACAGACTTCAGGATGTGGAGAGGGCAAGGAGTAAGCTTGAAGAAGATTATCTGACGGCAAACACAGCCAGACTGGTTGCCGAGTCACAGTTATTGGCGATCCGCTCCGGAACGACATCCGAAGAGTATAAACCGAAGCCCATACAATGTTGTAGGTTCGTAGCTGAGTATGGTGTACAGGTCTGAGGTAATGCTCAAACTTCGCCAAAATCTTGTCAACACGGAAACAGAATTGTCAGAGATAAAGCGCCAGCAATCTGAAACGATGGCGGAATTAGCTACAACGAAGCGAGTTCTTGTCGCCGCACAATCGGACTGTATGGCATCCTCCCCGAATACCAGGAGTTTCAGCTAATCCATGAACAGTAAGCTTAGTTGGCAAAGACCAGCTCGAAGCTCTCGACGAACTTAAAGCTGCGGCCAACAAGGATCTCGCAGAGTTGCAAATTATGCACGCAGATCTGGAGAAGAAATCCAAAGACCTCGAAATCGAGGTAGATATCAAGAAATCGCTCCTTAATACCGTCCTATTGGAGAAGGATGCCATTGCAACCAAGTTGTCTGAGTACAAGGACCAGATGCTAGAGAAAGAGCAGGATCTGTCAGAAATGAGAACCACCATTGCTATGTTCCAAGGAAGTGCCGAGGGCCGTGATGAAGCTCTGGAGAGACATGTGCAGAAACTCCAAGAAAAGGTAGAAAAACGGCGGATAGCACTCAGTAACAAAACAGAGGTATGTTGTACTTGTTCAATTGCAAATTATCTACCTCTGCCTAGCTAACACTATCCAGCACATCAAAAAACAAAACGCGATAATAAAGGGACTGAAGGAACAGCTGGATGCCGATAGGGACGAAAAGCTAGTTGCCATGGAGGAGCGTTTTACTGAGCTCAAGGTTCCACGCCCTGCCCCCTCTTCGACCAAAACTATTTCCATTTCTACACATAACCCCCCACACAGCATAATAATTGAAAATTTATTAACATTCCTTGCGTACCGTGCAGAAAAGAAAGGACTCAGAAATCGAGCAGCTGGAACGCGAGAACTTGATGCTCACTACTGCTTACCATGACCAGGGCCGCCGGATGCAGATGAATAACATAGTACTACAAAGGAGAAGTGAGGCACCTGCTAGTTGGCTTAATAAACAGAGAAATGCGTTGGATATATCTTTTGTATGTACCCTTTAATACCTAGCGGATAGCGACTGATATAGAGACAGAGGAGATAGCGAAGCGATTAACTGCCAGATGGATACCTTTTGTTATTGCGGACGGTCGTATTTTTCTCACCGTACTGCGACGAGTAGGATGGAGCTTGGGAGTTTTTTTCCTCGTTTTCGTTTTTGGTACAAATTATGGTTTATTTTGCTCAGCTTTTTTTATTCGCGGTTGAGCTCAGAGCTCTGGATGTAGATGATGATATGTGCTACTCGTTAATTAATCCGATAGATGGAAGCGTCTCGAGCGAGATTTTATGGATGCATGTATTATAGGCAATGGATATGTGTATACATCCATCCTTTGCGTGGGAGATCAGGCGGGGATGGTGCTGGTTACTCTACTCCACCCGTCCTAGAATCATATTTAAGGGAATGAGTATCACTCCATTAACCTCTGGATTCAGTAGCCGACTGTTCAATTCTCTATGTACGTGGTAGGGGGTAGCCATGAGTACTGTTGAAACCGTGAATATAATCCAAGGGGTATAAACACAGAAAATCACTCGTCTCTGGTATAATTAGAAGAGCGGAAGTGGTGGCCGAAGACGACCAGAACAAATTCAAAACCAAGATACCAGTCGACAGAGAAAATCTTCTCGACTATTACGGATCAGCTGAGAAACAAAATGCCCATTTCCCCCTACAATCAACTTGTCTCCCTAGAAGTTGCCAGTTCATGGCATCGTGAAGTTTCACTTCATATCATATTGGTACGTACAGGCTGATGTCCTGTGTTTTGCTTTTCTTTTACTTTACTCACCGTACTGTCTGGAGGATGAAAGGTCCATTTTGCGATGGCACCCGGTATCCAACCCATTTGGGGCATCGATATCCCAAACCTCTCATGACAACTTGAAGACTCGAGCTGAGTGATACTGTAAGTTCGGGACATCTCAATGATCTCAACACTACACTATTTATGATAGGAAAGGAAAGGGGGTAGTATAAGGAGCTCTACTCCTTTTCTTCCTCCTACTTTCCTTCGATGATATCTCTCCTTCAGTACGAAGAGAGCAAACACTCGAGTTCAGCAAACGATATTCACCAGATAGACCAATGCTGTATGGACGACTCTACGAGTACCATTACAGCCGTGATTGCGAGCCAGATTCTACAATGCCCCCAACGTTCCCTCCATCCACGAGTCTACACCGAGTGACCTCACGGTAAATCACCCCAATATCTCACGGACCCATCAACACGGGTATCTCTACAGGACACATCACCTCTACTCAATCCACATCCATTCAGCCTTCTCCCTCCCAAATGCAGACTCGGATCCAAATCTCCACATTCCAAACTCTTTCCAAACTTTCTTACCTCACGAACCAGCGTCGCAAACCCAATTCACGAGTGATATCCCGTGCATGTACTACCAGCACACCAAATGTAGAAAACCTGCAGCAGAAGCACAGCCAAGAATCTCCTGCAGCAGTCACACGATGAAAAATTGACGGACCAACTACCGCGTCTTTCTTCCTCCTTCACCAAGGAGGTTCAGCTTCAGCTTGCAGGGTGAGAAAAGGGGCAGTGTTCACAAATGACAGCCGCCCTGTTTCAAGGGTGTAAAAGACGAAAAAAGATAAAAGATATCCCCATATTTCTATGATCCTCTTTTTCTACCATCAGCAACCAGCAGGCCGCAGCTACTACAGCAAAACTCGCAGAATAAGGAAGGGAAGAAAAAATTCATGAAAATCATCAGAATATCCCCATCCCCACATCCAGCTAGCCACAACCCAACCCAGCCATCCAGTCCCAAAGACACCAGCGGAAGCATCATAATCATGTTAATCGTCGTCGTCAGAAGAGAAGAGAAAATGGAAAAACAGGTATTGACGAAACCACCCGAATCCACACTGACCACCATACATATTAGATACTTTCCAGCCTTGCCCAAGAAACCAACCTGACATCTAGAGAAACGAAAACGCAAACGGGATAGCAATATTGTTCGAAGACCGCTCCATTATCAAAAAAAAAAAGGATATGCTATTCTACAGGAAACACCACGTAACCCAAAAACCGCTGATGTTCTTATTAACAAGATGCTTCATACAACCGGACACCAAATCCCTAAATATGAAACCTCTATGACGCCTTCTCGTGCTGTGTGGACACACGCTGGAGGGAGACAACAAAGTCCTCCAAGCTGCGCTTCTTGGCATCCTTCTTAGGAGTCTTTCCATGCTATTAAAGAGTCAGTACATATCTTATTGAGACACGAATCGGGGCAGCGAGAAACATACCATAAGGTTATCGAATGCAACGGAGTCCTGGAGGAGATAGTAGACACCACCGAGGACACAGAAGATACCGAAAGAGTAGAGCCAAACACGTACGACAGCGACAATGGAAGTCTGATGGTCCGGGTATCCACCCTCAAACCAACCGAACAGACAGAAGAAGGTGGCAATGATGTCGACCAAGAAGATGGCACCAGACAACTGCCATGAGGGGATGGAAGACCAGAAGGGACCATTGGCACGGGTGATGAAGATGAGCCAGTTCTCAGTCAAGGAAATCTCCAAGAACAAAACCTCGTCACGGTTACCGAAGTTCTGGACGATACCACCATCTTTGCCATGTACCAGCATGGTGGTGAGGGTGATCCAGGTACCGATGGCCAGAACAACACCGAGCAGGCAGGACATACCCCAGAGCTTGGGCAGGTTCCACTTGACAGGGGTCTTGGAGAAGGGCGCATTGTCGTAAGCGATGGCAAGGGTAGCGATATCGGCGAAGATGGCGATGAAGACGACTAAGTTCAAGTTGAGGGACTCGTTCAAGATGGCAATCCAGAGACCAAGGAAGATTTCCAGGTGAAGAGACAACGCGATACGGTAGACAACGTAAGCGTACATGCGGTGGAAAATCTGGCGGGAAGTCTTGAGGGCATCGATGATAGCAGAGAGACCGGGGGCCAAGAAAACGATATCGGCGGCAGAGCGGGCAGCATCGGAAGCACCTTCGACAGCAATACCAGTATCGGCCTTCTTCAGGGAGGGGGCATCGTTGACACCGTCACCAGTCATAGCAACCAAGTAACCACGCTGCTGGAGAATCTCGACGACGTTGTACTTGTGCTGGGGGAAAACCTCGGCGAAACCATCGGCAGCCTCAACGAAATCGTAAACCTCGGAACCGGGCATGTCACCACCACCAGAAAGACCAAGCTTCTCAGCGTTGTAGATATTGGTTCCAAGTCCGAGCTGGCGAGAAGTCTCACGAGCAATACCAACGGCATCACCAGTCAACATCTTGATGGAAAGACCAAGGCCCTTGGCTTCGTGAACAGTCTTGGCGGTATCGTGACGAGGAGGGTCGGAGCAAGGCATAATACCGAGAATCTCCCAGTGGCCTTCACCACGCTTGCGAGCAACACCGAGGGAACGGAACCCACGAGTAGCAAACTCAGCGACCTTGTTCTTATAGTTGTTGGCAACGTCTTCCGGAACGGGATGGTCCTCCTCGACGGTGCGAAGAACGAAAAGCGGGGCACCCTTAACACAGATAATGCGTTCACCCTGGGGAGATTGGACGACAGCGGTGACCTTCTTGGAAACGGGATCGAAGGGGAAGAACTCGAGGACCTTGTAGCGGGAGAGGACATTCTTGGCGCGGGGGTAGAATCGGAGGGACTTCAAGAAAGCCTTGTCGATAGCGTCGAGACCCTTCTTCTTGCGGGAAGCAGCCAAACAAGCAGTAAGCATAAGGTCATCAGGCTCGACACCCTCGACGGTGTATGGCTCAGCGAGAGAGAGCTTGTTCTTGGTAAGGGTACCGGTCTTGTCGGAGCAGAGAATCTCGACACCAGCAAGGGACTCGATGGCAGAGAGCTTCTGGACAATGGCCTGCTTCTTAGCAAGGTAGGCAGCACCGACAGCCATGGTGGTAGTAACGACAGCGGGAAGACCGACGGGGACACCGATGATGGTAATAGCGAGAGTGAACTCAAGGATTTTGACAATGTGGTTCGAGCGGTAGAACGATGCGACCCAGACGATGAGAAGAGTGAGGATGACAAGGACGAGCAACACTGTACCGATACCGTTCAAGACCTCGGTGAAATGACCAGTTCCGGAAGAAGCCTTGTTGACCAAAGCAGCGGCGCGACCGACGAAAGTGTTATCACCAGTAGAAGTGACGACCATGAAGGCCTCACCACGCTTGATGGCAGAGGAAGCGTAACAGTGGTCACCTTTGTGCTTATCGACAGCGAGGGACTCTCCAGTGATAGCGGACTGATCGACTTGCAGGAAGGCATCATCGGTAACAACGCGACCGTCGGCAGGAACAATAGTACCTTCTTCGATTTGGAGGATGTCACCGGGAACGACCTGAGGGGCCTCGATTTCCGAAAGGCGACCGTCACGGAGAACGACAGCTTTGAGGGCGAGAGTCTTCTTCAATTCGTCGACGATAGATCCGGCCTGGAACTCTTGGATGAAACCGACACAGGCGTTGAGCATCAGAAGAGCACAGATAACACCGAAATCAACCCAATCCTGAAGACCGGCAGCAAGAATGGCAGCAGCCTAGATGATCAATTGATTAAAAAGTGCGTCGAAAACAGAAGGAAAAAGGCGATTGTGGGAAACTAACCTCCATGACAAATTGAATAGGACCAACAAAATACATCAGGAACTTGAGAATCAAGTTCTCCTTGTCCTCATTCATCTGATTGAGACCGTACTTTCGTCGTCTCTGATCGACCTCGACAGATGTCAAACCGACGCGAGTGTCCGTCTGAAGGAGATCCTCGGGAACGGGACGGGCGCTGGATCCAGGCGCCGCATCGTCTTCGAAATCATCATCACCCCCATCTTGGGACTCAAGATCATCGATAAGAGCGTCGATGTCTTCGATTTCCTCATCATCTTCAAGTGGTGGGACTTGCTTTTCGCTCAAGGGAGCTCCCTGCTTCTCGGATTCGAAGCCTCCAGTAGAATAATTACCGCCAAGGCGATCGGGCGGCGCAGCGACCGGGAGATCCGACATGTTGATGTTAGGTTGTTGTATCGCAGTGTGTTGAGCAAAAGATTAAGTAGGGTGTAGAAGGATGAGAGGAGGAGAGGAAGGACGATGAGGAGGGTGGGGTAAGAATTGAGTTTGTTCAACACCAGCAGCGGTCGCAATCCACCATCTAATTCCACACAAAGACTAATTGGGCAGGATTGATGAAGCGACGGAGGATAAACCGGAGTTGAAGGCTGGCGCTCACCGCAGCGTGATTGCCGGGAAGATAATCGGATGAGAATCTTTGGGGGCTGGTCGAATCACTGAACGAACGGTAACAAGAGAAGAAAGAAAGAAGACCAGGGCGGGGAGGGGGAGAGAGTTTTATATCATCGGGCGGGTGAAAGGCGCAAGGGCGCGTGTGGGAGGGCAACAGCAGGAATTGCTGGGTGACAACCAGAACTGGGAAAGTGAAGCTGCTAGCCGGAACTAGCCAAAAAGCAAAACGCCGTGCCTTCTGCTCTATCAGTCGGAAGGCGGCTAGCGCTGTGGCAATCATCAGGAAAAACATCCACAAGCAACAAAACTGCCAAACCACCATCCTCAAGCGTTCGCCATTGAGAGAAACGTAGAAAAAAGAAGGAAAAAAACAACAATGCCGAGAGCGGACATGCAGCGCAAAGCGCCCGCTGCTACGTTTGCGCCGACAGAGTACGTACGCATCTAAGCATAGCAACCACACGGAGGCCTCTACGCACAGGTTTCGTTTCCAAACGTCTTCGCGTTCTTCTTCGCAACGTTCTTAGCCTGCTTCAGTGGTGCCCGGAGTGGGGGGGGGGCTTCGCTCCTCACCACACATCCCACCTCCCGAGTGGGTACTGTAGCTTGTAGCAGAATACAACGATAGCCGTAGCAGAAGTAAGTGCTCTAGTTGCAAAGAAGGTAGCCAAGTCCCGCATCAAAACCACACCCATGTCCGGCTTTCAACAAAAGAGCTCACTCATGAGGAAATAATCATCTTGAATCTCGGCCCAAGACGTTTCCACTTTCGCTGTCGCCGAGCACAGCGATTGCCAGCGCTTCCCCCGAAGACCCCGACAACGACGAAGTCGAGGCTCACTCCTTCCCTCTCAGCGCGGTGAGCCTCGTGCTGACCCACCACACGGAGAAACTCCAGCAGATGCCGACTGACCCGCCCTCGCCAACCATATGCACGCCCTGCCAAACTCCGATAGACGAACACAAGTTCTTGCAGGCGAAAAACTGAATTTTTTTCCCGGGTCGTCTCACACAGCATCTGGAATTCCGTCATCCCGTCATCCTCAGGCTCTTCGGCATTCTCGGTTGTGCACCCTGCTATCTGCCTGTCGTACAGATTACTCTACCCCACGCATTACAGTTCTCCCACCGTGCCAAATTCTGAACGTTGGCTGAAGGAAAACTTCTACATTTTCTCAGAATCACCTCCCCCGCCGTCAATTCCAAATGTTCGATTGAAGGAAGCTTTTGCGTCTTTCCGAATGACCTTCCTCATACTCCCAAGGTTCAATTGATAGTGATGTACCGCGCGTGTTTCGTGACCTAGTAGATCTTATGATGCTTCAACTATCAACCAACCCAATCGCTGGAATTTGCAATGCAATTCAGTTCAATTTCATCTTTGATACCCAAAGCCCCGAGCCGGCCCGCCATCACAAAACCACCTAACACTACCAACCACCGGCCATGATGCCACTCATTATTCCATCCACCAACATGCTATCATCCACTTCCGAGTCCCCCCCCTACTGTGATAGCTATAGCGAGACCGCCGGCTCGTGGCGTGACTACTCACTAGCAAACTCGCGGGGTTCAATATTGTCCCATTTCGTTCAAGGATTTTGGAGAACCCAATCTGGAGGGTGGGCGCCAGAACCAAATCGGAACCCGAGAGACCCCGACAGCATTCCTCCCAATCCGAGCCAAACCAATGATATATCGCTCCAAACCCCTCCCCCTCATCTCCCAAAATATGTGTGTTTTACCTGTTTTGCTCTAAGGGTCCCCCAGTCGAGCTTTCACCGTCAGGCTTATTCATGTGCTACCGATGACGCCCTTTCGCTCGCCCTCATTCCCGCGGAAGACTCTCGATCACGCTACGATACTGCAGAATGCCATGCGGCCGGGAAGTCATTAGCTTCCTTTTCGACCATTTTGCCCGCCTCCTTCGCGCGCGCGCCCCCCCCGGACGAGAGAGTAAAGAAGGCTGAATTGGCTAGAATGAATCGAGCAGGAAAGAAACAATACGGGAATTGGATAATCCGCGACGAGATAGTGACTACTTTACTTGATATTTTTTTTTCTCTCCCTCCCACAAATCCAATTGACCAATTCCTCAAAACTACTGAAACATATGCCCTTTGTTTGCCCTACGTTTGCCAGATATTTTTTTTTTTTACATAAGTACACTACGTTTACACCACAAAACCCGACGGGTTAAAAAAAAAAAAAAAAAGAAGTTGACAACAGCGCTGCACGGATATCGGCGAGTTAACGTCGTCTCGCAAGCGACTTCGTACTCGACTCAGCAATGGAAATCCCCGGGAATATGCAACGGGAAAGAAAAAAAATTTAAACACCTCATGCCCCAACGAACCCACCAAGGAAATCGCGCAGAATGCAAAGGCGAGAACGCGAGCAAAAGAAGGGCGCACGCAAAAATGCAAGATGGCAATTGTAGAGGAAAGCTGGATGGATGTGTTACGTTACGTCCATTAGTTTTAACCTGGAGACCCGGCAAGCCCGTACTTTACATATGTAGAAAGTACGCCCAGAAAAAAACGAGTACATACATGGGCTCGCTTCGATGGCTGCAGCAAAGAAGATTCTCTTGCAGCAAGCAGGGTTTTTCCCCAGCATTTTGCTTTCCCCGCGATAACATTTTTTTTCGTCATAGACACTATACTTATACCTCTACTCTATCCTAAGAAGAGCCTGCCAAATTTGCAAAATGGCACACGACTTTTTGCGGTATATCTTGATACACGATGGGGAAATGGCCCTGTCCTTACCCAGCTCTGGGCGCCAATCGGGGGGATTTTGAGTATTTCGAGGAATTGTAAACAAATGCAATTCTGGATTTCGCACGACAACAGCAGCTACTAAACACCAACACTAGCTCGTCGATGCATCTAGCACGGCTCTACATCAACTACCATCATCCACATGCCCCCACACCAAGGTACCATTACGCTCTCCATCCTTATTGGCGGTTTAGCTGACGCTTTTAGCTATAGTCGAAACTAGACCCAGACATTCGCCGCTACTTTCGGGAGAGCTGTATGCATCGGCTACTCAGAAATGTGCCCCGTGAAAGGGCACCAACTGTGCTCCGGTTAAAGACATCACCGTATCCCCATCATGCCGAGCCCGAAGGCGTCCTCAGACAGAAGATGGCACTCAGCAAGGACGAAACGCAGGTCTTAGCACCACCCAGCAAGTTCCGCATGAAGATCTCTTCGAGACCTGGACCTTTTTTTCGCCAAAACTCGACAAATCCTACATAGCGTTTTTTTCCCATCCGTTGCAAGTTAACGCTACAAAGGTCATAGATAGCGATCATTATGATCTCCACCCCACCGCCCCCCGGATTTCCCACAATTTCCCCGAGGGTTGGTGGTTCTTTTCTGGCGCTTCGGCGGTTGGGGGGCGCGGAGTTTGTAAGCGGCGGAGGCATTGAAACAACTCTTGGCTTGCGTTGAAGGCGGCAAAGGAGACGACGTTAGAGGGCAGGAACTAGAGGGATTGCGTAAGAATGATGGGTTGATAATCCATCGTGAAGTTGGAAACAAGCCTGAATGAGGGTAAGGGTTTGGGTGCCTGGGCCATGGTGGGGGGGAGTCTCATCTTTCACCGTCTGTCCTCCTGTTTTGTGTCACGATATGTTTTATGATGTTTTGCTTTTAGCTATGTTCTGTTGGGCTTGTTGGAACGTCTGTTTGACGCTACGTACCTCCAGCACGTCCAACCCACAGACTCCGATAACGGCCACGGATCTCGACCTCTCGAATTGATGATGTTATGCTATCGCTCGTGTTACTCGTGTTGGTAACTGCATTGTGCAGGTGATTCAGAACCTGGAATAAATTTCGATCGCTACAGCAAAGATGATTCTCATTGCATGCATGTCTCTGTGCGACAGGCCCCAGGATTTGGTCCAACGGTGCCGTGCTGCTGCTGCGAGCATCACAGTATCATAGCACACTCGGGCCTGGACAAACAGCGCAAGTTGCCAAGAGAGGTGCTTTATAACGAGTGCACAGTGATCCTCCCAAAATCCCGGTAAGATATGTCGATACCGAGCACATACCGATATTATAGGTTTTTGCGGGATATCTTGATACACGACCAAAGCACTTGCGTCGTCGGGTGGAGCTCGCGATCGAAGAGGCTGGGCTGGGGTCAATGTAACCCTCCTCGCCTGGGCCGTACCGTATGTGGGAATACTGGACTGTTCGAAACGGGCAACTGAAGGTTAAAAGTAAACAAAGACCAGCCTCGCCCCTCGCCTCGATTCCCGGGGCGGACCGAGTGTGCCTCTCGAACCGTGGGGCGGCCTTTGGATCCGGAAGCTTCGAAGGCCGGCTTCAGCTTCTTCTTTTGCTCCCCATGCTGTCCGTCTTCCTCGGTTGCTGCGGTGTACCACATAGGGTGCCGCTTGTCTGCTGCCCCCGGACGAGAGAAGTGGCAAAGGGAAAATCCTGGGCCCTGCAGTTGCCGACAGCGAGCATTGGAAGCTGCCGAACTTCCCATCAGAGGCAAGTTTAAGTACACGAAACCTCCCCCAGCCCTCCCCGGGCGGAGTGGAATCCGCGGGCCGCCGCCATCATCATACATGTGCGTACGCACGGTAAGCACAGCCAAACTCCGGATTCCGCGCTGACAGCGACGACGATGTGGGCGGTGCTTGGGCGGTCTGCTTTCGCTGCCATTTTGCACTTTATTGCCGATAGTGCCGAGGGATTTATTACATAGCTTTTCCCGATTCCAGGTACCTTTTTGGCAGCCGGAACACGAACGGGGCGAAATGAGGGGCTATCGCTAGCGAGAGACAGCGGAAGCGAAGAGAAGGCACCCTCCGACATGTCTTTCCACGGCTACAACGGCCATCGGTTCGATGCGGTGACGGTGTCAAGGTTTTGCTACATGCACAGCGGAAAGGGTGCTGCATTGCCTGCTCTAGGCATGTACAATCCCGTATTTGACACGATAAGCGATAGATAAGTGCGTGGTGGCCTCCCCAGGGACATCCAATCGCCAGGGACGCGCACACACCACCCCCCACTCTCCTACGTTTGGAAGTTAAAGAGAGTATTATGGTGATGATTTATGAAAGCTAAGTCCAGCCAGACGGGAGCACATTACTCGACTACTAGTCTACACTTTCGAACGGTGATATCGATGATGAGATTCTCACTCGGCACTGGCACTTCCGAGAAAGCATACCATAGCTTCCAACGAAGCAAAGGAGAGTCGATATCTCCGTTCTTTCCAATTGGTATCAACAAACCTTCGTCCACTAAATAAGGACGCACACCAGCACCAGCACCATCGAAATGTCTAAAGTAAACAACTTACTTGCTTAGAGCATACAGTAGGTCCAGGTACAGCCGTAGGTATCACATACATAAGCTAGTTTCCGGGAAATCCGCGATTGTGCATTGGATCGGATCCGCTCTTGGGTTTCTCTATCTCCAACAAAACACCCGTTTTCTCGGAGTACAAAAGCGGTGGGGAGGGACATGGAAGAAGTCATTTAGGAATTTCCGCAGCAAAACAAGCGAGTGAAGCGCGTGCGCAGTGAATCTTTTCGGGGTTGGAAAAAAGTTTGTAACATCGATGGCGAGAGATGGATGAGATGAGCGAATTTTTTTTCTTTTCCGCCAGAGAAGTCCAGTCCTGGAGTTTAGATGGTACACGCAGAAAAAAAAATACCCACCAAAGCCCAATGGCAAAAAGCCCCAATTCAAAAATTCCCTCGCACTGTTTCCCCCCCTCCCCCCTAACCTTCATCGAAAAAGGTCGAAAGTCGCCGCTTAGTCCTCCTCTTTTCCTGTCTCACTTCCCCAGATTTTTGACATCATGAGTGTAATCTCGATTAGATATATTATTGGCTTATTACCTACCACCCCCCTTATCGCGAACACGCACACCTCACAAAACGCGTGACGTTCGATCGACCGCTATATCGGAGATTTGGTAAATGTTTTCCCGCACCACCCCTCCTTTCTAAGCTTTCTAATTCCCACCGGTCTGGAAAAAAAAACGTCATTTTCATCCCGGTCAGCTTTTCACGATGTCCAATCTATCTAGATCTAGTACCTATCCACCTCCGTGGCAATTCTTCAATCTCCGACTGAAGAAGGAGGGAGTAAACGAAACAATTGGCAAACGCCAAGCATACCAAGAGTTACGAGGCACTTAGCAAGGCAAAGTACGGACAAAGAACCGGAAGCAGCTGGTCTCTTGATCACAGTTACCGCGCGGTGATATGCCGGATGTGAAGTCTAAAGGACAGGTTTCAAAACATTTATCGAGAACGAATCAAAACGAAGAATGCCTCCCCACCGTTGCCCAGAGTTTCCATTGAGTTGCATAAAGTAAAAAGCCCAGAAAACAGAAAACTCCCCAACGAACAATGAATAGTTACAAGTACAAAACGGTTTGAGACGGTGTCGGCTTTCCAATCAACAAGCATTGCAGACAGAAAAGCTCCCCCAATACTAAACCCAACAACCGCAAAGACCGTACCATGAGTATTGATACGTGAAAAAAGGTGCCGCGCCATTGACCCAACCCAAAAATAAAGAAAATTTCGGAAGATTCAATCAATCATCAATCAAAACCAATCATGAATGAATGAATGAATATGCGGTACAGCCGGATCGGATACTTTATCACCCGGATGGCGGTTGTGCCCCACTGGTGAAACCAGGAGGATATGGGAAACCACCCATCATAGGCATCGGAAAAGGAAACCCCGCACCGAATCCCGGAGTAGGGGGGGCAACACCAACATTATCACGTCCACCTGGAGGTCCCGGTGCTGCACCGCGTTGGCTAGTATCCGGACCTTTGGGCTGATGATTGTGATGATGGTGGTCGTCTTTGCGTTTTCCTGCTCCGCGATGAGGTGGCCCTGCGCTGGGATCGTGGGATGAGCGAGGTCCCTTGTTCCCGCCGGAATCCGTAGGAAATCTTTTGCTAATGGCTATAGTGAAAGAAATTGTTAGCTTTCGGTCGAATAGAGGGATAAAAGAGTGGTAGCGAATTGATGCACACAGGGAGTGACAGCCTTGTCGGCAGTAGCCTGAAGCAAAAGGGTTGGCTCGAACAAACCTTTGGATGAGACGCCTTGGCCAATCTCTATATCTGGCTCTTCAACACACATTCCGCCCTGTAACGGTTGTCCTCCAGTACCGCCGTACTCCGCCGAAACCATCCAGCGCTGATCAGCTTCCGTGAGGCGGTCAATAGGAATAACACTGATTCCAGTTTGATAGTCGCTACAATCTCGGGGGCCAAAACCAACACCCCAACGAGTCTAATACATCACCTGTCAGAAGAAAATTACGAATCCTGTCGCATTTCGGAGTTCATACCCTAAGCGTCATGTTATCGGTCTTATAGGTCTCCATTCCGGCCTTGGCTTTGACTGCGTCCTCACGCGTCAACATCTTGATGAACGCGTGTCTTTTGTCTTGGTTGACAATACACGACTGCACCTGCCCGAAGTTTTCGAATAATTGGCGGAGTTCATCGTCGCCGATCCTGTTTCGCATGCGTTAGCATCGGAGGTTTAGTTAAGGTTGACTAGATCTTAGACACATACGTTACACCGCCGACGAATAAAGTCCTACTAAGCACTGTGTGTAGATATCAAATCAGCGTACTGAATCTAACAAGGTATTAACGGTCGAAGTTTCTCTCACCTCGAACACTGCTCGGTCCAATATCACTCGCAAAAGTGACATTCTTGGGAACTTTAGGCAACGTGGTATCCCGGGGCGGTGGCGGCGAGACTTGCACGCCTGCGTTTCTTCCTGGCGGACTGCGATCCCTACGACTTGGAGAAACAGCTCTTCTGCCACGACCCCTTCCTCCTCCGCGACCACGGTCACTTCCTGCGCCCGAGTTGGCAATACTTCCACTTCGCGTCGCATCGTTGTTTCCTTCATACTCGCCATAAACAGGGCTGCGGCGCCGGAAGTTTGGTGGTGACCGCGGTTCATCGCGACCAAACCTTGTGGGTGACCTAGAGCGGGTTCTCCCACGTCTGCCTCCGCTATACCGGGGTGGCGATCTTGGAGGTGGCGAATAACCCCGCTCCCGTCCTCTTTGCTCATGAGTATAACCGTCTGTCGCTCTGGGTGCTTCCGATGTAATTTGGGGTTGTGGCATGCCTCCCGCCTGTGACCAATATTGTTGTTGCTGCATAGCATCTCCTATATTCGGCATTTGAAGACCCTGTCCAGCTGCTCCTAACAGAGCTTGCAAAGCGGGGGCCAGCTGGGAGGTATTCTGTAACCCAGGCTGTTGAAGAAGTAATTGCAATAGTGCGAGCTGCTCCATCCCAATCTGAGGTTGTTGAGGTTGCTGTTGGGCTTGCTGTGGTGCATTATACTGGGGGTATCCGGGTTGTGGCTGGACTTGGTTTTGCTGGTATATAGGATAGGCGTTGGTCATCTGACCCTGAAAGGCGGGTTGTCCGTTCGAATTGGGCGGAGTTGAAGTATATGGCAACGATACCGGCGCGGTCGGAGGTAATGGGATGGACGGTTGTGAGGCTGCTGGCTGAGAACTCGCAGTATTGTATTGTTGTAGTACTGGGGTTGAGACAGGCGTCTGTTCTGGCGCAGGCGGATTTACCGGAGTAGCGACGGCGGTTTGACTCTGCTTTGCCATCTGAGCAATCGCTTGCAACATCGAAGCAACATCTGTAGAACTGCTATTCTGAGGCTGTGGTGGCGGGACTTGATTTTGGGACTGTTGTGGCGGTGGTTGCTGCTGTTGTGAAAATGCGGTTTGTAGGTATCGTGGTGGTGAGCCTGGAGGTGTGGAGGATTGATCTACGCAAAGCGAAATGGATAATTGTCATTAACTGATGCTAGTATGCAAGAGACGGCGGTAGCAGATGCAATGCAACATTTACTGCCAGACAGGGATGCGGTCTCTTTGTGCATGGCGGGTATGGGAGTGATGAGGTAGGGCTGGCTTACTCTGTGACTGAAACATTGGACTTGCGTGCATCTTTCTTTTAACATCTGCAAGAACCTCTGGAGGGAAAGTGGAGCTTCGCTCCCATATTGCATACAGCTTTTCTATTTTGTCCTAGAAAATAACAAGACCTGTGTAAGTGGGATATCCTCTACAAGCAATTACTGACATGGGTGCTGGCCAGAAACAAGTGGACGGGGAGAAGGGTTTTATGGGTATGTGATGAAGATGGGAGCATCTGGCCATGATCGAGAGCTGCTGGTATAGTTGCTGCGACTCGACTACGGCGATGCCTCCATGGCTTATCCAGGTTCCTTCTCATGCCTATTTTGTAAAATCGACAAGCGTACCTTATTTTCTTCGGGAGGTGCATGCTGCAGAATGTCGTTCATCAATGGAGGCAATAAGTTCGTAATTCTAAAGACACCTGCAGCAAAAGTCCCATCTGGTGCTGCACCAGACACTTCCTGATGGGTTTTTTTGGCCTGATCTAAGTACCTGCGCGCAATGGAGTCTACAACGTAGAGAGGGCCTAATTTATGTGTTCCCGGACATTTCTTGAAGTGCGTATATAATTTCTGTATAATGACCGACTCAGACTATTATACACCGTTGGAGTCAGCGTTATCCATGCAGTCTACAATGATAATACGCTGGCGTAGAGCAGTTGCGGAGAATGTACCTGAACATTATTGACACTAAGTTCAGTGATGAGGGCAATTTTCGACCCCGATACACCTGGTGGTTTGGTATTCTGCATTGCCTGCAGGGCAGATTCTAGGTCCATCACCACCGACGACATGGTGAAGGAATATCCGGCAACGACCCAAAACAGTTACTCGAGATTCAAAAATTTATGGACGGCAGAGGGTGGCGATGTGCAAAAAATAGTTTCCCACGGCCTTTGAAGACGATGGCGACGACGATGTTGGTGGTCGCTCAAACAATTTATGACTCCCGCGCCCTCTACTCGAGTATATGATCCTTTTCTTGATCGCTACCGTGATTTAGATAGTCGGGGATGCGAAGTTGTTAAATAGGCTTTCTTTTATGTACGAAGTAGACGCGTGACAACAATCTAAGGATCGGGTGGCAGCAACGACCAGCAGTACACGCCAGCGAGCAACCGATCAACTTTGATTCAAATTCTCGGCGAAATGAGAAGCGGTGAACTATGACCTGGGAAAAGATACGTGTTCGGAGAGCGTGAATATTGGTTGCCTGAAGAGTTGGTGGCTGTGCTTGTGGTAATGCGGGTGATGGTTAGGCGGTGATGATGTTGAGAGCAGTGGGTGTTTCGGTTGGAGAGAGAAATGAGCAAGAAGAGTGGTCGGTTGATTTCGAAGCGCTGCCAAGTCTCATGCAATAGTCAGCCACACAAACTTGAAATATTTGGTTTTGGAAGGTCGTTCTGCAATGTACACAAGACTTGCTGAAATTTACTTGGAGAAACTGATATCGTGATAGAAGGTACTTTGACAATAATGGAACTTCGATTACAAATTGGATTGAACTTGTTCTGTTGGTTAGGATGGACAAGGGAATTGAAAGCTTTGCTTGCTCTGGAAGTGGATTCATGGCTGAGAAAAAATTCATGGCTGAGAAAAAATGTGCCAGGTGGATGCAGATACCTAACCCAGAGCAGTTCATTGGTATTTTTTATTTGAAAAGGACACACGATCTTTGTAGTTCTTTGTGTTTCGTTCTTGAAAGATACCTTGGGAAGGATATCACGTCTATTCAATGCTGGTGGTGGTAATGATGCTGTTTTGGAGCAAAGATGGAATGCCATCGGGCGGCCGGAGGCGGAGAGTATCGCCAATGAATTGATAAAGCCGATCATTCCCGTTAAAAAGAAAGAAAGACACAGAACAGACCCCGGTAGCGCCTCACCCAAAACTTTTACCCTGTTTCTCGCCCCCGGTCTCGGTATTGTCTCTCCTCGTCATTTCTACTTTTTTTGAGTTCCTCTCTTTTGCGGCTACTTCTTCCTACTCTCTTCCATCTCCACCTCTCATTCTTCATCCTCACGCATACCAACTGCTCAAATGTCGTCAGCAATTAGAGTCTCTACGTTGGCCTCGGTCGCCTTGAGATCATCTGTCTCTTCCTCGACCTCATTCGCTGTCAAGAGAGCTGGATTTCGCTACTACTCTTCCGTGAAGCCTAAGGCAAGCAATTGATTTTGGACATAACTCGAAACGTTGTACTGACGTAGTACGCCTCGACGATCACAGACTCTCAAGGAGACCTTTGCTGCAAAGATTCCCCAAGAAATTGAGAAGATTAAGAAGCTGAGGAAGTTATTTGTCCCAATTATAACCATTAGCAATCTCGTTATCCTGACATTTTAAAGGGATCACGGTTCCAAGGTCATTGGAGAGGTTACCCTTGACCAAGTCTACGGTGGTGCACGAGGTGTCAAATCCCTTGTGTGGGAGGTGTGTACTTCACTTCACATTTACACGCACTATATTGCCATACTGACGATCAACACAGGGATCCGTTCTCGATTCTGAGGAGGGTATTCGGTTCAGAGGAAAGACTGTAAGCACGCAATGCCTGCCAACCGGGGATTACGGCAGCTAACCCTTTTCTCTTAGATTCCGGAATGCCAGGCACTTCTTCCCAGGGCCCCTGGAGGAGAGGAGCCCCTTCCTGAAGGTCTCTTCTGGCTTCTTTTGACCGGCGAGATTCCTACTGAGCAGCAAGTCCGCGCCCTGTCTGCTGAGTGGGCTGCTCGTGCCGAGGTCCCCAAGTTTGTCGAGGAGCTCATTGATAGATGCCCCAACACCCTTCACCCTATGGCTCAGTTCTCTCTTGCAGTCACTGCTCTTGAGCACGAGTCGTCGTTCGCAAAGGCTTATGCCAAGGGTCTCAACAAGAAGGACTACTGGAGCTACACATTCGAGGACTCCATGGACCTGATTGCAAAGCTCCCCACCATTGCTGCTAAGATTTACCGCAATGTTTTCAAGGATGGAAAGGTCGTTCCTATCCAGGCTGACAAGGATTACGGTTTCAACTTGGCAAACCAGCTTGGTTTCGGTGGAAACAAGGACTTTGTTGACTTGATGAGATTGTACCTTACCATTCACTCCGATCACGTAAGTTTGGTGGATCTCGGATTATGTTATGTGGCTAATCGTATTTATAGGAAGGTGGTAACGTCTCTGCCCATACTACCCATTTGGTTGGATCTGCTCTTAGCTCTCCCATGCTCTCTCTGGCAGCCGGTCTTAACGGTCTTGCCGGTCCCCTTCACGGATTGGCCAACCAGGAGGTTCTGAACTGGCTCACCGAGATGAAGAAGGCTGTTGGTGACGATCTCAGCGACAAGTCGATCAAGGACTACCTCTGGTCTACTTTGAACGCTGGTCGTGTTGTCCCTGGTTATGGACACGCAGTTTTGAGAAAGACAGACCCCCGTTACACTTCTCAGCGCGAGTTTGCGCTTAAGAAGCTTCCTGATGACCCTCTCTTCAAGCTTGTCAGCCAGGTCTATAAGATTGCTCCTGGTGTTCTCACCGAGCACGGAAAGACCAAGAACCCTTACCCCAACGTTGATGCCGTGAGTATATGGCGTTCTCCCAGTAATGTGCATTGCTGATTTTGTCATAGCACTCTGGTGTCCTCCTCCAGTACTACGGTCTTACTGAGGCTAACTACTACACTGTTTTGTTCGGTGTTGCTCGTGCCCTTGGTGTCCTTCCTCAGCTCATCATTGACCGTGCTGTTGGAGCTCCTATCGAGCGTCCCAAGTCTTTTAGCACTGAGAAGTACGCTGAATTGGTTGGTGCCACGTTGTAAAGATGGACTTGATAAAATGACTATTGGCCGCTACTGAGTAACTACTACCGAGTTGCTCATAGTCCTAATGGCTGTGTAATAATTTTGGTGGATTCTTAGATTGTAGTACTAGGGTTACTGTTTGAGTTAGCTAGGAAGGAGCTTTGATTGCTTGATCATAGAGTTTTTCTTTTTTTTTCTTTTCGTCCGGACATGTATTATGAGAAACTTCAATTCACGAACTCCCCACTTGAGCATATCATGTAAATGCAAGGTTGCGTCGATTTCAACATATAGAGTGGGGAAAACTCCTCGTCCCTTAGCGATGCACCGCGCCAAGCCGCGCGGATCTGCAGCTAGGTATAAAAACCGCCAAACAGGTCTTCAGGATTCGAGATGTATGTAGAGTACACTCTTAAGTAATTATAATGCCTGGTCAAGAGCGATGTTTCTGCGTACCAAAGCCTCGGTCCGTTCTCGTTTCAGAGTACGTACCTAACGTTCCTCTCCGTTACTACTTACCATACATCTCGGTTACCTTGCTAAAGACTTCCGGGTTTCCTAGTCTAGGACCAGAAGACCCGCTCATACTCGCCTCACCGTTCGTATCGGCATTAGTATTCAATAATGAAGCTAGTGATGCGCGGGATCACTGTGCCAATGAGAGAAGTGAGCCCTAAGTTTTCCGGTGTCGAACTCGACAATGGCTCATTGCGAAACGGAGCAACCAGATTTTCTCTCGTGGCTTAGGCTATCTATATACATGTGCATTGTGTCGGTTGCGATAATCCTGAACTTCAAACTCAAGACAGAGCCGTCAGTCATTGAACGTCGAATGGCGTTTCCGCTAGGTGCGATCTTTTGGGTTCTTAGTTTGGGTACGTGTGTGCGGTCCGCGGGTGCTACAGGGAAGTTGACTGAAGTCTTGTAGTCTGTCTGGGAGCCGGGCTGTCGAACTATCTTAAAACGTGTGATCATCCAAGTTCTGGTACCATTGTCAAGTTTTGCTGAACGCTATTCACTTCACAGAGTGCAGAAGTATAGCAGAAGGGCTGCCATAGTGCAGTCAGGGGCAAAAACGCACATGGTATGCACTGAAACTACGAATCCAATACCTGTAAGTGTTGCTGATGAGTGTCGGTTGTGTAGATCTTTATGGTTGTCAGTGTTGCCATTATAGGTTCTTGGTTTGTATTGGGAGGGTGTTTCTTCCGTATCTTTAAACTAACAGCTGTAGTGTCATGTTCATTGCAACAAACGCGCAGCGATGAAGCCAGCGCATCGATCGCTTTTCCGCCAGCAGCACCGATTTTGGAAGGATTGCCCACCTCGCGGCGTCGCGGCATTTTAGTTTGGGACTGGGTGTATGTAGCCTTGTTGCTCTGTTGTTTTGCTGTTTTCAATTGATGTTAGTCTGCTTGTCTCGCTCCAGACGGCACGAAATGCACCGTGTATGCTTTACATAATTCCCTCACAATTTACCTTCGAGAAATTTGAAGCTGTTGCCACAAGACAAAGAGTTATCCCGGCTTCATACTCGCTGCCAACCACCACCTCTCCATAACCATCTTCTTTGTACCACCTGTACTCACTCATCATGGGCTCTACGAATCCTCAACACAAAGATGTCCGAAAGCAGGCCCTCTTCTGCTGAGGCAGAATCTTCCCCCCCCAGGCACAGCTCAGATGGTACTGGCTCCTGCCCACAACAGAGAGTATGGCCTGCCAAGTCACCCCAAACCGGAAGATAACAGTCCTCAGATGAAGCATCTTCAACTTCTCGATCTTCTTGCTTTACTTCTGGTTATGGATTCTCAGTGTGATATCACAGCCGCCACCACACTCATTGCCCGCTCAAAGGGGGCATATGATTTCTACAATCCAGCTAATGGGCCTTGTGAGAAACTGTTCAAAAAAGATAATGCATCACGTCAAGAAAATTGTTCATAGAGTCAAAGAAATTCATCGCAACTTCTTTGACTCCCCAGGAGTCCCTGACATTCCTAAAGTTCTCTGTTTTTGGCAGGTAGTTAAGAAGCTAGGCATCGAGAAATTCCTGCGTGAAGTAATACCATCCGTTTTCGGGGAGGATCAAGGCCTTGAAGACTTCCTGAGTGAGTCAGTTCAGTACTTGTACAGCATGTCTGCTCAGGAAATGCTTAGTGATGACCCCAGCATGGTCCTTTTGAGATTCGAGACGCCCTACTTGATCAGTGAAACTAAGAAGATATCTCAAGTAATTGACCAGACACTGCTCAACTATATCAAGAACTTTGGGGACTACTACCATGCTGTGGTGATGTTGACAGCTTCTTACCATGCTGCTAGGATTCATTTTACTGACAAAACCTGATCCTTCCTAAGCTGCACAGAGATATATCATATGTTTCCTTATTTCACTAATCTCGCATGCTCAACAAATGCAGATTATTCCCCCAAACTCAATCAAATCAAATCTCACCAATAACCCCCTGGGTACTCAGAATTCATTCGCATCCTACAAGGGTCTCGATTTTGTAAACACAGAAGACTTGAAATCTGACCTAGAGCCTTGTGAGGATAGCTTCCATTCAATAAGCATCCAGGACTTTGCCGCAAAGAGGTAGAAGAACCTTCTAAGGGTCAGGGAGTGATGGGTTTTTCTTGGTGCTTTCCTTATACCTTGTTCACCAGTGGTTAGAACCACTTAAGTAGGTTCTGTATTGTGTGAGGAGTTCTGGATGCCTAGTTGATTCTTTGTCTTGTTGGTCTATTAGGACTTCATACCTTGTCTTATGAAGAGTGCTGCCAACGCGCAAATGTCTTCAAAACTTTTATTCTACCTTCTTTTAACATAGTAACGAAATTCCACGTCCAGATCAAGTAGCGGCCGCACGTGTATCTATGAAAATATACTCCCCATTCTCCAGGCAAGCGAGAGATATTCGCCCCGTGAACCAAAACCTCGACCCGAATGCTACCGCATGACCGCGAGCACTAAAAAAAGGTACCTACCAACAGAGCCTCACCAACTTCCACACACCATGGCATCAGTCTCGCGCACCCGGCTCCTCCAGCTCCGCCAGGTCTCTCCTCTTCCCCTAGTCCTCTCGCCTCCCTGCTGACCCGCACCACAGCTGAGCGCCAGCATCTTCAACACAACCTTCAACCCGACGGGCGTGCGCACTGGCAACAAAGTTCTACGGCAACGACTAAAGGGCCAGGCGCTGCTGGAGTACTATCCTCCGCGCGTCGCGACAATCAAGGATATGAGGAAGCTCTGGCCCGGGTTAGATTTTGTCGATGAGGACGAGGAACAGAGGGTTATCTCTGTAGAGAGGTTTGTTCCTCCGCGAGGAGGGGGGAGGGGGATGCTGACAACGGGGACAGGGCAAAGGTTAGGGGGAAGGGCGCGCCGAAGAAAATCAGAGTTAAACCTGAAAGACCGACGAGGAAGAAGTAAGGGATGGGTGGGGGAGGGTGTACGATATGCTACAAGGGAGGGAAGGCGGGGCGGTGTGTCTACTGTGTATATTTACTGTGGGTGTTTCAAGGGCACGTAGAGAGAAATCTGGTCCATTCAATTTTCCTTGGAGCGGAGTTGTATGCCGGTTTGGAACAATAGAAATGGGGGGTTTTGTTTTGCTTCAAAGATAAACTTATCACTATCTACGGAAAACCCAAGTTTCGCGTCCCATCTCTACACTGCACCCACCACACCGCACGCAACCAACAATGTCACAATACAACCACCTAATCTCCCGGTATCTCCGTTCCTTTGTTCCTTCTTTGCTTGTTGCCTAACCCCGCCCCCCAGAGCCGCAGACCCCCTCTTCGCTTTCGTCATCGGTGTGTCCGCTGCGGCCCTACGGATCCGCCGCGAAGAAGCCGAAGCCGGTCGCGACACCACACAAGCCCTCGAGAACCTCCGACGGCGGGTGGGATGGTATTTTGGGCAGTGAATTTACGACGAGGGGTTTAAGGGTTGCGATACTGCGGAGAGGGGAAGGGCGAGTAAGTGTAGTGTTGAAGCAAAAAGAAATTTGGTGGGCTATCAGAACCTAATATCATACACCCTCAAAAGCTACAACCGTCTATCGCTATGTCCGCCATCCAGAGCTACCTCCAGTATCGTAGTGAGAAAGAACGTTTGAAGTTTCGCAAGATTAACTCACATCCTTTGGAGCCCTTGATGACGCATGCAAAGCACGATTTACGCATATGAATTACACAGCAGCAACACACAAGAGACGCACACAAAAAATCAAACCCATAAACTTCGATCGGAAAGAAGTTCAACGTAACAGACAAAGCAAAAACAACCTTTGGGATCTGATGTGTACGAGGAAAAACAAGCCGCTTGGATTCGGGCCCATCGGAAGCCTGAGCTTTAACAGACAAGTTTCCCACACCCCAAACTTCCAAAACGGAATCCAGAGCGACAAGAAAAAACAAAATCACCCAAGGAAGCCGTGCATGTGCCCTCGACGTATGCCCTCCCCGCTTTCCCGTTTAGAACGCCATCGATAAAGAAAGAGAACAAAAAAAACGCAAGAACATCCGTGAAACCCTTTAAAGAAGATGGTGCTGTTTACAAGACCTCGCCGAACGTGTTTTCTCCAGAGTACCTGTTGACCATGTCAGCATGTCATGTCACTTGTCCATAGAGTATCACGTGTATGAAGGCAGCACATACGTGATGTAGAGAAATCCGTCTTCGTCCTTGTGCTCCTCGTAGATAGAGCTCATCAGGGCAGCGGTCGGCGGCAGGACCTCGTCGACAAAGATGAAGATGGCCTTCTCAGGAGACAACTTGATGCGCTTGCGGATGACATAGACAAACTGTCCGACCGTCAAGTCGGCAGGGACAAGGTATTTCTTCTTATCGATGGTTGCGATGTCCGATTTCTCGACTTTCTCGCAGATAACCTATTGCAGGAGGTTAGCCGAGCTTCACGACGATCGACGATCGATAAGGAGCTGAGCTGGCAGAGGACAACGTACGGGAATGCGATCGGCGTATTTCTGGCGAATGCGCTCGGCTTCAGCCTTGCGCTTCTCGAAGGTGTGCTCGTCCTTAAACTTGCTGTGGTTGAGAGCATTTTGTTAGCTTGGCTATATCTTAAGCCCCGATAGTTCGTGAGGGTTAAAGATGGATAGCTACCTGCGCATATTGATAGTTAAGTTGTATGGATTAGAGGTGGTTGTGAGTTAAGTGAAACTGTGACTGGCGACGTAGGTGTTGCCTTTTGAAGGTGGGGGGCAGAGGCTTTTAAAGAGAACTAGGAGTCAGCTGGGAGGACTGTGCGAAGCTCGAGGCGGCCCGATGCCTCGTGGACGGAAGAGGGATAATACAACTGGGGTGGGAGACTCACAGGATGAGCGACGATGACGGTACGATGAATGGGTGAACTGGTGATGGTTTTGATAGCAGAGAGAGCTGGGAGCTGTTGGGCGGGGAGAGAGAGGAGGGGAGTCAACGAGTCAACCTCGCCTTAGCTGTAGATATGACCCAACGCCTAATGAGGCCACTCAAGAATGAGCAAGAATCCTTGTTAGTAATTATCGGTCGCACAGAACGTCACTCACTTACATAGTGGTGGGCAGCCTTTTGTTCTCATTCACCCAGAAAACCTAGGAGACACAAATGAATTTTGGTTGCTCCATCCTTTTCTCTACGGCCTGAGACATCGTTGAGATCGAGTGCAGTATGTCTTGACGAACCTCAGAGAACAGTCGCTAGGGCTCGTGTTACGTCTGCCGGAGCGAGCCGCAGCTTCAGGTGCAGCTTCCAATATAAGTACTATCTAGAGCACCAGGTACTTAAGCACTTAACATGATGCCCGCGACTCTTGGGAGCGGTTTGCCTTAAGGGATTGTTTTTATATATCTTCACGCTCCCCGTCACTTTTCCTCCTCAAGTACAGCTCCCGCTCTGTAGTCGCCTTTCCCGTTTCTTCATTGCCGTCATGCCGTTCCGAATTGTCTCCCAGCGAGGCCTATCGTCCTCTGTCTCCGTGGTCCGCAATCTAGTTCTACGCCAATCATCCCGGATCCCACGGACCTTCTTCAGCTCGTCACACGCTTCAGCAAGACCGGGACGTTACTCCAGAATGGCTCTAGCTACTGGTGCTGGGATCATTGCGGCTGGGGGGCTAGGGTGGTCAATGGTACTCTACCTTCACCTTTGACCTTCAACATATATATACCGATCGAATCGTACTGATAGTAGTACCAGGGATCTGAACCCCAGCTCTGCGAGAATGGCAGCATCTCCCCAAGTCAGGCTGATGCAATCCAAAAGCGTGAAAACGGCGTCACCGAGCGCTCTCCCATGCGTCTGCGAATGGAAGCCATGATCCGCGAGAAGCAAAAGGAGATTGTCGAGGCCCTGGAGAAGGTGGATGGTAAAAAGTTCCTAGTCGACGCGTGGGAACGCGAGGGGGGCGACGGCGGTGGTGGAACTTCATGTGTCCTGCAGGATGGCAACGTCTTCGAAAAGGCTGGTGTTAACATCTCGGTCGTCTACGGAAAGCTACCTCCCGCCGCAATCCAGTCGATGCGCGCCCATCACAAAAGTTTTGACCCCTCCATCGAGAATATCGACTTCTTTGCGGCGGGATTGAGCATGGTCCTGCATCCCAAAAACCCCATGGCGCCCACAGTCCACCTTAACTATCGCTACTTCGAGACCATGAATGAAGATGGAACGCCTAGGTCGTGGTGGTTTGGTGGAGGGACTGATTTGACTCCGAGCTACCTGTTTGATGAGGACGCTATCCATTTCCACAGAACCCTCAAGGGGGCGTGTGACCGCCACGACCCCGAGTACTATCCAAAGTTCAAGAAGTGGTGCGATAACTACTTCTATGTCAAGCACCGCGGCGAGTCGAGAGGAATCGGAGGTATATTTTTTGACGATCTTGAGGACAAGGATCCAGAACAGCTCCTGAGCTTTGTGACGGATTGCTTGAGTTCCTTCTTGCCTGGATACCTCCCTATTATTGAGAAGAGAAAGGTATACTCACCACCTACAAGCTCATAAAACTCGCACTGATTTGACCCCAGGACATGCCCTTTACCGTGGCAGAGAAAGATTGGCAGCAGCTCCGCCGTGGACGATATGTTGAATTCAACCTCGTCCAGGACCGAGGTACCAAATTTGGCCTCAATACTCCTAATGCTAGGATTGAATCCATCCTCATGAGTCTGCCATTGACGGCCCGATGGCAGTACATGCACTCTCCCGAAATTGGAACCAGGGAGCACCGCATGCTAGAAGTCCTCAGCAATCCGCGGGAATGGGTTTAAGTCACCACCAGCAGCAGCAGTGTTATATACCCAGTCACACATTACACGCGCGCATATTTAAAGCAAAAAATTGGCATCATATAGATGAGGCGGAATAAAATAAAGCGAGAAATGGGAATGGTGTACGATCTTCTAATTCGGGTGACTGTTTTTTCTCCTTGGTTTATGGCATTTTTGCGCATCTACTAGTTTTGGCGCTTTTGAGCGGAGTAAGGACATCGTCACTTGTACTACTACGGGGGAACGTTAGAGAGGATTCTAGCATACTCTCTGGAGCTCGGTGTAGCCTGGGTGTTTGTGCAAGGAACAGATTTCCCAAAGAAAGTTGATATCTACCTATATGGGGCGGCTAACTAATGGACTGGGGAGTCGGGGGAACATACCTCCGTCCTCATTAACTAGTACAGCCTTGTTTGTTGCCGGTGTTAGTTCACCGATAGTCACTCGGTATCTTGCTTACAATTAGGGATGTCTCCAAGAGTATGCCAGGTCAGTGGTTGATTCCCTTGTTCTGAGCACCTGCTCCCCTTGGCTCTAGTTCTCAAGAAGTACGAGTGAATACAAGTAGATATATCCTGTCTCGATCAATGGTCCATTAAATATTGTCTACGACTTTGTTGCGGATCACAAATCGATACTCCGAACAGACCGGAAATTGAGTACCCAGCACAAGATGGACCCGTAAAGTGGATGAGGGAGAAAGTACTGGGTCATCGGTGTGTAATTCCATTCACACTCTTACCATGAAAATATGAAGTGAGACTCCATGACACGATTCCTTTATTCCCGAAGTCCTGGCTGGCACGGCGAGACTGCCATTTTTGTTTTCCATATTTTTGCGAAGAAGTAGCCAACGGGTTTAACGTTAGAAATAGTTTTCTGTGTTATAACCTCTTGACGCAGTAGATGGCATTCATGGCTTCGATAACCCACATCTGCTCCGCTCAAAACACATATAGCATGGACTAGTCTGGTGAATTATCGGTTGCTGAATCCAGAGATTGGTAGGGTGATTCTGGTTCCCTTCTTGACTCTAGGACAGATGGAGTAGAGTAGACAGCCACTGCTCCTCGCGCGCCACTCCTACCCTCCTATCATAGCACTTCTTCCACCTTTATATTTATATCAGAGGCGAGTAGTAAGGCAATAGTATGTTCACTACTGTCTTTAATAGATAGTACCTCTGGAAATAGCAATAGACCATGATAATATCGACCAACATTAACAGAACACGAGGCTCCCACAATCCGGTATGTCATTGCCCCTAATAGGAGAAACACGTCAACCCCCTCCCCTCTCCCGCCCACAGTCTCCCAGGCTGCACCCCATTATCAAATTTGATACCTTTACACGGGCCCTCCCACCTCCGGTCTTCAAGTACACTCTGCAGCTTCTCTCCCGTCTCCAAACTCCACATGGCAACCCAACCCTCCTGATCCGCCACCGCCATCACTCCCCTATCCGCATCGACATCAAACCCGAGCCCAATCATGCTGGCATCCTTCCCTACCACCTTCCCATAGACTCTTGCCGCCCTGGTCGCGTGTGCAAACCCGCTACTGGGGCTTCTCGGGTGTGGGAATCGGAGGTCGTAGGTTGCGCATCGCTGCAGTCCGTTAACGAGGATGCTCTGAGCAGAGAGTGCGCGGATGTGTGTTATTGTCCCGCCGTGGCGGACAATGATGTCGGGGCGCGTGGTGGAGTTGACGCGAACGTCGAATAGCCGCATATCGCCATCACGGGAACCGCACAGGAATGGGTATGGGTCGGTGGGGAGGAACTCAACGGCGAATACATCGGATTTGATGCGGTAGTCGGTTTTTTGAATCTGGTACGGGTGAGGGAGGATGTGCACTGCGCTTGCGGAGGTGCCGATAAGGAGATCGCCCACTGGAGAGGGAGAGGCAGCGGAGGTCCAGACCGAGCGGATGTGCGTATGGCGAAGGAAGGAATGTTGTAGCCCTATGCCAAAATGTGGGGTGGAGGGGTTAGATAGCGTGGTGAGGTATATACCCGGGCAATGATGGTCACCCATAAAGGTTGCCCTATCAAGTCAGTGGAATTATGGATAAAAGGAGAGGGAGAGGTACAGCATGCATCGCTGAGAGGATATGGAGATCGACGTAACCTGCGAGTGCCAATGTATCAAAGGCCATATCGCCGCCCTATCCACCTCCAAGTTTCCGTCCTCACTCTCCTGCATAGGTAGGATCCTGCACAGAAGTCAATCTCCATCACACAAACACACCGAGAATCAGCCTCGTACGCGCCTCACATCTCCTAACGAACTTCCTATGATCATCGAGGTTTTCCCGCCGGTGGTGTCCGATGCAAATGCGGAGATCTTTACTCCTGGATCCGTCTCGAATACCTGGTGCCGGCGTAGACCTTGCGCATACACCTGATGAACATCCTCGGCGTGCTTCGGACTGGATACGACGCCGCTGAGCTCACGGTAAAGGGTGGCTCTAACATAAGGGTTGCTCTTGAGGGGCGCACGACGTTTGCGCTTCAGTCGGTGGGTGGTTTCATGTTGGTGTTCCTCGTTGCGCTATCACTTCAATCAGTATCGCTTGCTTAGATCTCGCCACTGGAAGAAAGGTAGCTAACCTGTTTCTCGTACTGTTGCTGCTGTACCGATGAGGAGCTGTAGAACGAAGATGTTGGAGCGGCGTGGTGGGGGAGAACGCGGAAGTATTTGCCTTTCTCAGTGTCTGAAGAGATGTATTAGCATTGATTTTATGTCATAATCAAGGACCATGCACACCATAATAGAATCCGGGAATCTCTGCAGGCATAGTAGTTGTGTTGTCGTCGTTTGGATTGTAGTGACATGTTGTCGTAAGTGACGTGCAGAAGGGTAGAACGGGTTGTACCGACGAAAAGAAAGCAAAAAGTAAAGCCGACACTGTGCATCACACATCACACATTGGACCCTCTTCTCTGCAAAAGAGACTAGCCAAATAAAGCGCTGCCCTATGTACGGTGCAGTGCATCCAGTTCGCCTGCGACGCAGGTACAAGTCTGTCACTTTAGATCACAATATCTAACGTACCCGAGCAACCTTGGAAGATATTCTGGGCCACAATCCCAACCAACCCCGTCTATAATCATTATCGTACAACTCCATGGTATATCCACCCTTAATTAACAAGTAAAACGAATCATTCCGCCATGTAATCTTCAATATCAAACTTGATACTTCGTGCAATCCCTCGAACATACTCCCATCCAACATTGACTTTCCATTTGGCGCTACCATCCAATGGATCCAAAGAAGTGGCTTTCATGAGGAGTCTCAATGCCGTGAGTGTTGCTATCTGCGCTTGGATGTCAACCGACGAAGGTACAGCCTGAGGAACGATAGTAGGGAAGATGGCCAATAATCGCTCAATTGGAAAGGCTTGCGCGCCTAGAAGTCTGCGTTGGATCTAGAAAAATTCAGAATGAATCCATATCTGTTATATATCGGGGTAGATACCTTTCGGGTTCCAGCTTGCCTTTTCTGTCCTCCACCACGCCTCCGCTTCTTGGGGTCGCTGCCCTTAATGAAAAATGTTGCATCCATCCTTGCTGGGTTGTAGGAGGCAAGATATGCAGCGCAGAGAAGGAACTTGGAATAGTATGGAAGGTCATGTGCTAATCAGTGGATCAGTATCAATGCAGCAATATAGAGTGACTTCTGTCACCTACATTTCATCACTATCCTTTCGTTCGTAGTTGGCGGGATGACAGTGTCAATTACGCTAGTTTCCCGACGAAACATTTCTTTGTGATAGACGTAGAGGCTCGCATAGTTCCTGGTTCCATACTCTCCCCGTGCAATGGGCTGCACAAATACTGGCCAGTTCTTTTCAACGGCGGTCCTGAATCGCACAACATCTCTTGCTGCGCTTTTGGCAAGGGAGTCCCAAACAGTGGCGCAGAACTTTTTCCATACGTATAGTTCTTCATTTGTATCATTGACGGCCATATCCTCGTCGTCCGAAGCCCCGTCATCATCGCCAGGTGTTAGTTTTTTGATTGGTAGGGGATTCTTGCATAAAATCTCGATGCTCTCTTCTCTACTATAGGGTGCAAAGTGTACGTGAGGCATCTCAGCGGAACCAAACTGTCTTGGGTTGGGAGCGGATACAATAAACACCACTGAAAGTGTAGGAATCTGTGGTGGATTGTGAGGAATTGCACTTAGAAGGAATACTATAATACCTACGAAATCGCCCATCCTTTTTAACGAAGCAATCAATGTAGGGGGGGGGTCCCTTTGCTGATCTATTCGATCGAGAACCTGTTTGTCAACTGCTTAGTGACACCCAACCTCCATCTCGCCGAACAGTCTTACCAGAAAGTGCTTTCTCTTACTATCTTTCAATAGATACTGAAGATATACTGTAAGGGCACTGACATTCTCGCATTTCTGATGCGCCGTCTCAGTTTCGAGCGCGTTCGATACTGTCGCGGCGATACGTTCTGTGAGGTGTCGTGCGGTGATGCATTCGTGACAGGATAGCCAAGAATAACTGGAGGATGACTTCTCGAGGAGTGTCTTGAGAATCAATGTTTTACCCGTTGCTTCCAGTCCGTATAAGACGAAAGCTGGCGGGCTGGGGAAGCTATCCTTTCAAGACTCAGCTGGGAATCGCGTCGAGGAAAGAGGAAAGAGATCGTACATCACCCACCAAGGCAGCTAGCTGTGTCAACTGTGCAGCCCGGCAGGGGCATTGGCTGTCAATGGTGTCGAGCAACTCCTTCGGAAGCATTGTTGTATGTTGAAGAGGCTGAAGAAGCACAAGACTTCAGCAGGTGGTGTGGGCAGTCGCGTTAGACGCGGTTGAACGTGTTCTTTGGCTTGTTAGCGCTTTCCTACACCCCAGTGATTGCCGCCATCTATATTATCCCTGCGCCACTCTTAGAGAAAGGCATGGATTGTGAAAACACTTCACCAAACAAAACTTCTTGTCAGGTTGACTTTACCGGACTCGGGTCGGTATCGTACCTTCATCTCGGACTTTAGTTGTTGTGAGAGATATCATCAGTGAGTCGCGACACTAACATTTGGGACGCCAATAACTAGTCCAGTCACAGATAATCGATAGCCTGGTGGCTGGCCAGGCCACTTAGGATAGGAACACTGCCGAGAACCAGAGAAGTTGGAAGGCCATGCGAACGGAAGTTAGACGAATGATTAACTGGATTTCATGGGATCAACTGCTTGCTTAAGTTCATCAAGAGAGTGCTGCATTGGAAACTTGTTTGACTGACCCACCTGGGCCTCCAACTGTCTATTCCATACTTAGATCTCACAGTGTGAACGCTCACATGAATCACAAGTAGCTAATCACTCATTGCATAAACCAAGATGCTATGTATTCTGGGCCAAATGAGTGCCCTCCTAAACAACGCTGGATACCATGACTGGCTAGTAGGCGAGTGACAGTTAGAGAGCCGAGAGCTACCAACATCCCACGCCGCCCATTCATGACGAATGGGGTTTCGAGGACTGGTACTCTACTTTGCGGCGGCAACGGTACGAAACACCCTACCCTAACTGACCGGTCTAAGGTAGGACACACCCAGCCAGTGCGCAGCAGTGACAGCCTTTGACCTCATCAGCTCAATTACATCTATGCAGAGTAACTACACACCGGCTCTACTACCAGATGCCACTAACCGCTGCAGCAAGCCGAAACGATGAAAACACCATGACTTATATATCCCCTAACAAGATGGTTTTACCTAGGCTAATAAGGTCGATTAGCTGGCGGATCGGAGGTGATGCTCTAAAGATTCATCCAATAGTTCCTCCTTGAAGGGACACAGCATGCAATCCCCAACCTGAATGGATTTCAGAATCCAAACATGTGTGAGACGAATTAGTAAATAGGATGTAGTAGTAGCATTAGCGCCTCGACAGAGTCCACGATTGATGGCCTTCCAGTTGCCTAATTACTACCCCCCTAAATCCACACGACTTGATGCACTTAGGACTCCAGATCTGGAGTACGACGCCATAAACATCAAGTTCACAGGAGATGGGATAGTATCCGGCTATCCTATCCATTTCTAACTAAGATAAATATTTAGGTAGGCCGGCTTCACCGTAACGGAAAGTCTTGGGCGGATAGTCCGAGGCTCACCGTGTCAGAAAAAGACTTGTCCGTTCGTGAATATCGACCCACTCGTTTCGCCACTTCGATTTTGATTCGATTTTGATTCGTCCACTTCTAGAGGCCAACCGAGTTCCAAGAATTCTTCAATGTCCTCGCTTTCCTTAAGATCCATGAACCCATACACCTCCTCGACCAACCGCTCGCCAGACTCCACCAAAATGACATAACTCTTCAGTATCTCGGCTCCCCAAGATCCTTCCATTCATACCCAATCCTCTCACGTTCTTCATCTCGGTCGTCTCCGGATCCACCTACCCCTTCAGAGATGAGAGACTCCGCATGAAGATATGGTAGCTAAGAGTAACCTGACCACAGCCAATTCCAGGCGCACGCCACAGCATATTGTAAATAATCTGTGGAAGCTAACGGGTTAGACTCTACTCTAATGGGTAAGGGATTGACATGCACCCGAGGGAGACCGCCGAGGGCAGAGTGACGATGGAGGCGTAGCTGACTTGCATCAATCTATAGCCGTGCGGATAACCTTGCAACGTAGTTCGTTAGCCGTATCTTGGATATATTCTGTATTATTGCAAGCCGTTTCAACCAGGACACAGTGTTTGTACTGAATTGGGCAGTTTGAATACCGGTCCGAATTCCGGCCCAGATTCCTGGCCGTGGATGCACCACTCGTCATCGGTGACACCTGGTAGGCAATGCTCGCATAAATGCGGTTGTCGGCTGGACCGAGGTATAGGTATTTCGGCGACTTTGGGCTGAAGAGACGCTGAAGAGGAGAAGCCACCCTAGAGCCCCGCCGCCGGCGCCACGACGAGCTTTAACATGCCAGTACTATGGTTTACCTACACACCGAGCTACGCTAATATTAACCATAACGGGAAGTAGTAACCAATAACAAGCCAACACTTGCGTTGTAACGATATCGATATTGATCGAAATCGCGCCGCTTCCCCGGTGAGTCAGTCTGCTGTCTGGGGGCTGAGCTGCGGACATGCCCTTTGCATCCGGCGGAGCGAATTTGACAGAGCGGCACAACCACCACCACCACTGCAGCCCTGCGGCTGAGTCTGCTAATGAGCCCAGTGAGTTCAGCGCGAGTATAGTTCTGCGGCAGTAGCAGTTGCCCATTGGTTGGGACGCCAGAGTACCGAAGAGACCACCGAGTGCAAAGATCGAGATGGGGCCTACAGAGTGAGTAGGTACCTATGAGGAGGATAGGGTGGGGGTACCGAATGTCCAGGCTGCCATGGGGATGCATTCGGGGAGGCCTTGCGCAGACAGTACGGCGGGCGAAGGACAGCTCATGGCGTCGCCACTCCTCGCTCATTGGCCACAGCTTGGCGGACCCCTCCAACCCCGCACCTGTTTCAAGTTTGGATCTATCACCTACAGCCAGCTGTTTGACGATGAAGGGTTGTTCAATATGTGATCTAATAATCTCCCAATTCTGCGGCATGGAGCAAACGGTTGGCAAATGCGAACCCAATATTCAGAAGCAGAGAAGGTCGCAGAAGATGAGAGTTTTTCCAAGCATGTAGATGTCCTATGTCTCTGTACATACCTGTACACAAGCTTCCGTTTGTTGTATAAACAGTTTGTTGAGTGGGAGAAATAGGCGATTATGAGCCCTCAGCATTGTAGAACACACTCTACTAATAATAAGCCTAGAGAGGTGTAATATATAGCGGGGTTCTAATCCTTGTTGATAGGAATCTTATTGATAGGAGAGTGATCGTCGCAGTACTTTTACTGCTCCACAGCGTTCCATCAAAATTGCAAAGGTGTTCATTTGAAATCTGTTGAAGGAATTCTAATAGTCGTCACGATCCAAAAGCCCGTGCATGTAGATACCCCAATCCTAACCCTCAATATAGCCTATTTTTAGCGTATATACCCAGGAGTAAGGTACTAGCTCTATGTAAGTGTTGATAAAGCAACGAGCGAACCGATAGAGGGGCACGATAGAGTCTGAGTGCGGCGCTTCTTTGCAGTACGTGCCTCGCACCAGACGCCGACATATCTGCAAGTTCAACGCTTAACTCTCGATGTTGAGCTCTACAACTGGCCGCGCACAGCCTTAAGGCCTTCTGATGAGGTTAACAGCTAGCAACCAAGCGCTGTTCTCCTTGGACCCTGATAGGTCCCTGGCATTCGCAGGAGGCTCTGCGTCGCCCAATCCTCAGGCAGAGAATCCCGTTTAAGCTCGCCACTAGAGTAGAGGACCTTCGAGAGTCCGTTGAGGTGGGATTAAAGTAGATAGACTTACAGCTGAGATTAAGCGGGTGCAGGAGCAATTAGAGAAAGCGGAGAGTTCAAGGATTGAGGACATACATACAGAGACACTGCTGCTGCGTCGCTGCACCTCTGTCACCCAAAACCCAGTTCCGCCCCGACCTTTTCGATCCTGACCTGCTCCTGCTTCATCCCTCCTCCTCTCTCCCCTCTTACTCCCCTCTCCACCTCTCCCCTCATCTTATTTTACATCGCATTCTTGTTCTTCTTTTTCCTTTTCCCTTCATTCCATTTTCGCCAGGTGGTTGTTCTCCACGACCCACCGCTCTTCTGTACGTCTACTCGGCTGTGCAAACTTTCGTTTCGATCGAATCACTCGGGAGCTGCTACTCCAGTCTTCCTTCTCCGTCAGCACCTTGGTCGAACACTACAACAGTTGTGGTAAGATCCCCAGTCTGTCATTTCTGCCGTTAAGTGACCTGGTGAACGGCGAGATGAGCTGGTTGGGCCGCTTCTAAACTGCCCATTTCTACATCATGATGTGGAACTGCTTAGGTGATTAGTTAGAACTGTTTCAAGCTAACATCAACTCCCAGATATGAGCAATGGCGTTTTCCACTACTGTGCATGAACGGCACCTCGACGAAATGCGTTTCCGGAGCATCGATGGGCAGCAGTTCCCCGCTACCTATGCCCCACTTCGTCCCACCGCCTCTGAGATCAACAACCACAACCAACCTGTCACAGCCGATATTAGAGCTGGCCTTACGCGTCGATTCACCACAGATGCCATGAATCCTCCTCAGATTTCCTCGGTTTGGGATCAATCCAGACTTTCGCGGATTCCAGTTGCAGATACATTAGATTTGGCACCTATGGATGCGGATGTTTGTGCCTACCTGCAAGCAATTGGATTTTCGAAGCTAATATTAAGTAGGAACGTCAGAGGGTCCACATGGTATGCCGTTGGTTAGAGTTCGGAAGAGTCACAAAGGCTAATTGATGTTGTTTAAAGTTGATTCAACAAAAGCAAATGGCGTATGAATCCCGACGTCAAGAGCAGAAGAAATACGAGAACCAGATGAAGCTTATGGAGCTTCAAAATCGCAAGGACGAAGAGGACATTCTTCTCATGGCTCAGAACCTCGATCGTATGGCACTCATGAATAACAGTCACGATCGTCTTTCATTATCCGCAGGTCCCAGCGAACCAACTACACCTCCGGAATTTCGAGATGCTCCTCCCTATGGGCGTCCAAAGGCTACAATACCCCCAGCTTCTCTACTGGCAACACCCCCAACAGTTAATAACCGCCTGGATCAACAGCAGCTCATTACGCCTCCTGCTGAGGATGTTCTGTCCCACCTGTCCCAGAGCAATTCCAGATCAGTCCCGGGATCTCGTCGTAACTCTGACGAAAATCAGGTTCTTGGGACACCTACCCAGGCCCCAATTGGTCAACGCTCTATTATCAGGTAAGTTAGAATAAGCATACGTATAATTATATTTAGGGACACATGGCTTATATTACCTAAGGAATTCCTTGTCCAGTAACGTAGTCGATAACCTCCAATCTGGCTCCTCTCGATTTGGGCTCGGTCAAATCAACACTGCCGATTTCCTTTTTGATGACGACCAAACCGACAAGAATAACTCTACGAAGAAAACTTTAACTACTTCTCCGGACGTGAAGTCGTACCTTCAAATGATGGATACCAATGACAAGTTCCCTATTTTAACTCAAAGCCATCCTGGAAAGGTAAATTTGCAGTTCCTGTCATTGATGATTTACTTACCTTGCCTGTTAGCTTTCTGCATCTTCTGCTGCATTGGATCTTGCCTACTCCGAGAACGCAGCTGGCCAAGGTGGACAGGACATGTGGGGACATTCATCGTTTACTGGTTCTCATCGACGAGCCCAGCACAGCCTGCCTGTCAATAACTATCCGTACACACCCACAAGCAACTCTTCTCCGAAAGTTGTGCCACAGACAGATTCGCCTGCTGCTGTCCGCAGATTTGAGAAGGCCACCTCAGATTTTCCCTTCTCTACTTTTAGTGAGAACGTGAACACCAAAATATCGCAGACTGAGACCGGGACCGGCCACAGCCGCCAGGGATCAATGCCTAAACTTCAACCATCTTTTTCTACTTCAGATTTACCTACAATGAGGACTGGTAATACTATTCAGACCAACAATAACTACGGTAGAGGACCCATCGATCGTCAGAGACACACTCGGGACCTTTCAATCAATGCTCCTACTCTAGCTGTATGAAATCACATATATCCGGGTATGTTGTTTGCATACTGACAAGGTTTATAGGGTACCACGATGTTCGGACCCCCTCTGTCTGCTGGCCTTGGTCATATGCCGGTTATGTCTCCAACTGGAATGTCACCCTTGCCTTCTCCGGGTCTGTATGGTGGTTATGGTCACATCACCATTAACCCTCCGGTATTTCATCCAACTGCACCATATGGGGCATATCCGTTGTATGGACAGAATGGAAAAGTCATTGATGGCCCTCATCAGTCCCACAACTTGCAGGGCCGTAACATGCAGAAGAGAGGCAGCGACGGAGAAGGTATACAGCTACTCATCACCAATTGGCTGCAGTTACTAATGTAGCCCTTAGTGAATCGATTTGCAAACGTGAAGCTCGAGACCCTTGTGAACGAAATTTACTCCCTTTGCAAGGATCAACACGGCTGTCGTTATCTGCAAAAGAAGCTAGAAGAAGGAAACCCACAATACGTAGAGATGATTTTTAAGGAAACTCATTCCCATGTTGTTGAGCTAATGACCGGTATTACCCAATAATCTATGCATATAACTTCTTCTTACCTCCCATAGATCCCTTCGGTAATTACCTCTGCCAGAAGCTTCTGGAGTTCACCAACCACGAACAGCGCACTGTCCTTGTCAACACTGCTGCACCTCGTCTGGTCGACATTGCTTTGAACCAACACGGAACTCGAGCACTACAAAAGATGATTGAGTTTCTTTCGACTCGTGAACAAATTGAGACCATTGTTCACGCTCTTGAAAGCAAGGTTGTTGAACTTATTCAAGACCTTAACGGAAACCATGTTATCCAGAAATGCCTGAATCGGTTGAAGCCAGAAGATGCTCAGGTTAGTGACCAAGATTTATTGGATTTACTTGTCTAATTTTAAAAACTAACTACTTATGTACGCCAGTTCATCTTTGATGCGGTAGGAGAACACTGCATCCCGGTTGGAACTCATCGACACGGGTGTTGCGTCCTCCAGAGATGCATTGATCACGCATCTGGTATCCAGAAAATCCAGTTGATTCAGAAAATCACAGCCCATTCTCTGGAACTTGTTCAGGATGCCTTTGGAAATTACGTCGTCCAGTATATCCGTAAGTTATTGTTGTATCAATCGGTATTTCCTTTAATAACCCATTGCAGTGGATCTTGGAGAGCCGAAACTCTCGGAGCCCGTCATCCTCCAGTTCTGTGGCATGCTCTGCGACCTGGCGAAGCAGAAGTTCAGTTCCAATGTGATTGAGAAGTGCATCCGCGTTGCAGAACCCCCTACCAAAAAGATCCTTGTTGAAGAGATGATTTCTTCTGGACGTATCGAAGACATGTTGCGAGACTGCTATGCCAATTATGTCATTCAGACCTCAGTTAGTTCTAACCTAATACCTATCTCCGATACATCATCATCGCTAATACACATTGTCTACCTAGATTGACTATGCCGATGCAGCAACCAGACAGCGGCTTGCTGATGCCATCATGCCCCTGTTACCTTCCATTCGCAATTTTCCTTACGGACGCAGGATCCAGAGCAAATTGGCCATGGTTGACAGTAAGAGTAGTATGAACGGAGGTTCATCAGCTGGTCACTCGCGCTCAAACTCTTACAGTCAGCCGTCAACAGTTCGCCCCACAATTCACAATCAAGGACCAATTCGTCCTACCCCTGTACAACAGCACTCGTATCCTCCTCCTTTCCGTTCGGAGATGGGAGGGGCTCAGTTTCTTCTTTAACGACTTCGAACGAACTTGTATACGGATTTCAGCAGCGTGCAACTTCCTGTATGTTCTATATTGCTACGATTAATCGAACACACGGGATGCTAGCGGATGACAGCGAGGTAACGTTTGTTATATTATGGGGAGCATCGTCTTATTCTGAGCGTGCATTTTCTTTTAACGTACGGCTTATGAGGTTTAAATGATTGGATTCGGGGAGCGTGCCATGACTGTACAGTAGAGGCGCGAGGCAATACCGGATGGAGATTGTAAACTATGTTACAAAGAGGTATGCATAGACTACCTGGACCTTTTTTATTGTGCAGTTTCTTTAACGAATTTCTTTTCTGGCTGTTTTCTTGCTGTTCTTTTCCTGGAAATGTTTTTCTATTCGGAGCATCTAATCTTGCTGTACGGTATATTTATCTTTTGTGCATTTGTGGACTTTGATCCAACATTGCCTCTTGTATTTTGCTTTCTTCTTGCTGACACTGTTTCTTCCAATGGATGATGGATTTTCATATTTCTGTTCTGGCGCCATCACATCATCATGTATCAATCGATGTACCTAAATCCCTTGTACAGCTTTTCCAAGCATCAATGAGGTTCAATAAACGTACCTGTTCTCTACACTATGGTGCCTTCTTCCTGTTGGACAGCATTGGCATTTGAGGTTTGTACGCCGCCATCAGCCTTTCTAGCACACAGCTCGTAGACTGCGGTTTACTAGCAACCTGTACGGTCATCTTGTCATTGGTACGATGTTGTAGTTAAGGCCTCGATCTCTACTCTTACCCTAATCCTTTTCACCCTCCTGTGTGCTTTCTCCTCATTTGTTCCACATCTATTTTGGCAAACGTTTATGGCTTGATTCTGCTTCACCGCCACATCGAGCATAGTAGCTCCTCGCCATTTATCAACAATCCAACCAACACGACAACCAAAGTACCACTACAATTCACATGAGGAAAAAGTGAGATCCTATGAAGCGCATTTACCCGGATAGAGACCCTAACTAACATTCACTCTTGAGCTGACTTCCGAACTTTAACTCTAACCACTAACTACTACTGCCATGAAGTTCCATCTCGTCACCCTCGCTGCGCAGTTTATATCCCTCGCGTTCGCAGCAACAACAATCCGTGGCTCGATCCCGCCGTCAAACCTCCTCATCAACCCCTCAGAATTACCTGCAGATACAACCATCACCCTCACCACCTCTGGAATCAAAAGATCTACACTCCTGCGCGCCAACAACTCCTTTGTCTTCCGCAACGTATCCGAGGGAAGCTACATTCTTGACACGTTATGCTCGACCCATCATTTTGCGCCGTTGAGAGTTGATGTCACCCGTGATGGCGGCGTTTCGGTGGTGCAAACTTTCCGCGGGAATGCGTGGAGTAATTCGGGCGAGAGGAGAGAAATGCCTATTGTGGGTTCTGCTATACCTGGTGGATTTGGGGGAGGAGGGTGGTGGGGTGCAGTGCTGATGTTCGGGATAATAGGAGCTGCGCCCAGTCAAGGTCGCGGAATATTATGTTATCAGAGAGGGCTTTAATCTCCTCAAGATGTTGTCGTCACCCATGATCTTGATCGCCATCGTCAGCTTGGTTAGTATCGTGTTCTTGCCGAAGGTGCTGGATAAAAGTTTGTTTCTCTATGATCTGTAGTAGTGGTGGGAGGAGAATGCTGATGAGAGAACAGTGGATCCCGAGTTTAAAGCGGAGTTTGCGGCCCAACAGAAGAAGAGTGGTGGTGCGGCAGCGGCAAATCCGATTGCGAACTTTGATGCGGCAAGCTTTCTGGCGGGAATGGGGAAACCGGATCCTGCGCCTGACACAAAACAGCAGCAGGGACAAGGGAAGCGGAAATAATGAGTGTGAGTGGAGGGTGATGATTGTATCATATACACACGTAATTGGATGCGGCAATGAGCAGCGTGTGATATATCACGAGTTTTATGGTGGAGATACTAGGTTCTGATGGTGAGCTGTAGGTGAACATGCGCCTATAGAAATAATCATCTAGCTATCTGAAACGCCTTCTTACTCGATAAACATTACCGCTTCGAAAGCCCTCAGCATAACCGCACCCCCTTCGATCCTTAGTTCATTATAATTCTTTAGTTTAGCCCATTCTACCTTTAATAACGCTATAATCTCTTCCCTCTCCTGCGGAGCTTCCCATCTTACCTCCTTATTTGTAAAATTAAGCATCACCAATGCTTGCTGTTTACCATACACTCTTCGATACGCAATAACCGCTGGATCCTCCTTTGTCAGCATTTCAAAATCACCGTATATCAACACGTCTTTGTACTGTTTGCGCAACAGGAGGATACGCTTCCAGTGTGCACGAACACTGGACTCATCGGGGACTTGTAGGGAGGCGTTCCAGCTGGGGTAATCGTCATTAACACGCATCCAGGGCGTGCCTGTGGTAAAGCCGCCGTGCGGAGAAGAGTCCCACTGTGTGATATTAGCCATGCCTAGGTGTAGGGGAGGTTGAATCTACCTGGACGGGTGTTCTCCCGTGGTCCCTGGCTTTAAGATGAAGGGCATCCATGAAAGAAATGAACGAGGGTTTGGATTTATCACCGTTGACTTCCTCAAGTACACTGTTTGCCATCAGCACGAGAATTGCGAATGATGATGCGAGATAGATACAGACTGTTTGTATTTATTCTGCGTCTCGATGTCTTTGTACTCGGAAATATCCCAGTCCTGGGGTATGTTCTTCATCCCCAACTCCTGGCCTTGGAAAATATACAATGTGCCACTTTGGCCGGCGCACATTGTGGCTAGCATCTTGCACACTCTGGTACGGACTATTGGGTCATTGTCGGTGAGTCTACGGTCGATGAATCGGCTCACAGACCGCGGATGGTCATGGTTTTCGATAAAGACTGAGTTCCAGCCTAGCGATGATGTTAGAAAAACGATGGCTCGCGTGGGGTTAGGCCAACAAACCGTCATGAGATATCATAAACGTCTGCCAGTCCTCAATAATGTCCTTCAATTGCGCCAAATCCCACGGATTCTCGGGCCATGAGAAGCGCCCGTTGTTCCCAAAGTCCATCTCTACGCTACTACACTCAGTTTCTCCGGTGAGATAGTGAGTGAGGAGGGGGTGCGTACATGTCGAATTGGAATATCATATCTAGCTCCCCCCTCTCTGCGCCCACAATCTTCAACACCTCTTTGCGATCCGTCAACCATGGCATCTCGCCAACCACCGTCACATCATACTTATCCAATACCTCCCTTCGCATCTCCTGCAGAAACTCATGGAGCCGTGGACCGTTCGAGAAGATGGTATATGCTGGCTGGAATTTCTCACCTGGAAGCACGATGGGTGCATCGGGCAGTCCGGGAGCTTTGCTAATGAGATTTATCACGTCCTGTCGGAATCCATCTACCTTCTTGTCGAGCCAGAATTTCATCACCGCATGTACTGCTTTCCGCACCTCGGGCTGCTCCCAGTTCAGATCTGGCTGCGAGGAGAGGAAGCAGTGGAGATAGTATTGGCCTGTGTGTTTGTCCCATTCCCAGACACTCCCTACATGTTGTTAGCGGTGTTCTGAAAGACCGAAGATGGATCAGAACCCACCCCCGAAGACGGCGAGCCAGTTGTTAGGGGGCTGCCGTTGCCCGTTTTCATCGTACCGCGGATCCTAATCCTTTTCAGCCCACTGAGCCATAGACAAGAAAAAGAAAGCTAACCCGCCAGATATACCAATCACGCTTTTTGCTCTGTTTCGACGAGCGCGAGTCGAGGAACCATTCGTGCTATCTCTTCCTTAGCTAGTATCTCCCAAGATATAGTAGCAAGTGGCTACCTGGTCGCTCGTATGATTCACCACCAAATCCATCAGCAGCTTCATACCTCTTTGGTGTGCCCCGGCTATCAATGCCTCGATATCCGCCATTGTTCCATACTGAGGGTTGATGTCTAGGTAGTCTGAGATATCATATCCCATATCCTTTCCGGGGGACTTGTAGACTTTCTGAGTATCAGCATGGGAAAGAGAATGTATATTTGAGGGGAAAGAAACCGGGAGAGATCCATAGCACGTCTACACCCAGATCGTGGAGGTAGTCTAGCTTTTCGATTATACCTGGGATGTCGCCGATGCCATCGCCGTTTGTGTCATTGAAGCTAGAGGGGTAGATTTGGTAGACGCTGTTTTCTTTCCACCAGCGGCGCTGGGAGCGGGAAGGCGTGGGGTGGACTACAGCTTCTTCTGACATTTTGAGAGGATATGTAGTTTGGAGATTTGGAGATTTGGAGGTTTGGAGATGGTTCACCCCGCTTTTGAGTATGCAGGTGGTTATGGCTGACGTCACTAAGCGTTATCTGTGTCCACGAGTAGATAACGGACAATATGATAGGGAGAATTGGTCAATAGCTACTTTTATTAAAGGTATGTGAATTACTATTTGAATCACTAGGGTCAATGATAGTTCGGGTGACATTTCGTGAGTGAGTGATCCGGCATGATCCACCCACACTATGTATTATGTCGAGGATGAGGGGGAAGCTACGACATGAATTTTCCCTTTGTTGGATTGGAGTAGCGGAGATAGGAAGAAGATGTATGTCATACCCGCAAGCGGGTGAATACAATATGATTACAAACAAACTATGTATTATGTCCTCAATACCCATGCTTCCGCACCTCCTCATCACTCCACTCCCACAACCTCTTCGCTAAATCGTCATTCTTCGCCCACTTTGTTGGTCCTTCATGCCACCACCCCTCATTCCCCTTACGACCAACAGGAACATAATACTCCCCACTTTCCATAGGCATGACCGTACAATAAAGTTGATTCAATGCGCCTTGCTCGGGACTCTTTCCCGCTACTAGCCCGAACGCCTTTACGCCTGCCTTAAACACCCAGTTCCCACCTACAAATGGCGTGTAAAGATCACTCATAACAACACCCGGGTGTACCGACACCGCAACAACCTTTGGATACCGTCTTGCCAGCTCTTTCGCATGTAGAATATTTGCCAACTTACTGAGTGCATACCGCTCCCACGTATTCGCCTTCTCCAGCTGCGTACCAAGATCTGGCAGCGACAACCCGCGGAACGCGGCGTTGTGTCCCACCGACCCAAGGTTCACTACCCTACCCCCGTCCTCGAGCACGGGAAGAAGCAGCTTCGTGAGAAGAAAATGCCCCATGTGGTTTGTCCCGAATTGTATTTCGTAGCCCTCGGCGGTGCGTGAATACGGCAGTGCCATCACGCCGGCGTTGTTCATGAGGATGTCGAGTTTTTGCTCGCGGGAGAGGAAGGATTTGGCGCATGCGGATACAGAGGCGAAGGAGGTTAGGTCGAGCTCGAGGAAGGTGACATCCGCGTTCGGAACGAAGGAGATGATCTCGGTGATTGTGGTGTTCTGGGGAAGTTAGCGAAGAGGTGGGAGGAGGGGGGAGAGATGTACGGCTTTTGAAGCGTTGCGAGATGCCATGTACACTTTTGCGCCGGCACGACAAAGCGCGATGATACTATATTTTCCAAGACCGGTATTGCCGCCGGTTACGAGCGCGATACGCCCTGCTTGGGAGGGGATATCGGCGGCGGTGAAGGGAGTGCTACAGCCAAACATGGTTATGGTGTCGTGGTGAAGGTGGTTGTATTGTAGGGTCCTTCTTCCCTAGTTATACGTTGCACGGGCAGCTGCCTCTAGTCTTCTGAGCTCTAACTCGACCCATTAGGTGGTTTCAAGTGTTGAAGAGGCACAACAGTTTGGCTGTGGCGTAAATGCATATCTTGGGAATATTGCGGCGCTGACTGTTGGTATATTTGGCGATATGTCGGGTCGCAGTGGGCTGCATTGACTTGATGGCTGCCGAGCCTCGAGCTAGGGTCTGTGGATCTGCGAATCTGAAGTTTATGCTCACGGTTTCGGCCGAACCTACTCTACACAACCCAAAACCCAACCCAAAACCCAACGTAGCCATCCTTGTCAGAAGGTCAGCGTGTAAATAAACAACGAGATTCTTATCTGTTCAATCATGAGCCATCACTGCGTATAATCTACCGTGCGTGCTTCGTTGTCTCAACATAATCTCCGGATAAATTGAATTGACCCTCTGGGTTGTCGTGTTATGGGGCTGGGAAGTTTGGGGATGCGTTGAGAAAGCTTGTCTATATTGATTTATATTGAAGGTCATTATAACACGGTCACAAGGTAGCACTCGCTAGCGGGGGCGAATCACGGGAAAATTTTTTGCCATTGTCGTTCTTCCTCGTCGTCATCTCTCCACTGCTGCAAAAGAAAAGAAACTTCAGACGCAGCGTTTTGCAAAAAAAAAACTGCATCCGTTCAGCAGGCGTAGTAATTCTCACGACAGTTTGTGCTAATTTGGGGATGCGACGAATGTTCGATATCTATCGACACGCATGCGATTGCTCAAAGGGTGTTCAAAATCGATAGCCATCTCTTATTTTTGCGGGGAGGGTGTGCCAAGGCGCAGTTCCTGAGCAAGGATTTCGTCTTCTGCGCTGCTTTTCATTGGCCCGTCCTTAAAGCCGCGGCAGCAACTCTAACGGTTCGTGAGACCCAGTCTTTTTTTTTTCGCCTCTCCACCTCCGTTGCTGACTCTGACACTACCCAGGTAGCACCTCAAAACTCAACCACGCGGTGAGCCTCTGTCGCCTGCACAACCTTCTCTCTCCACTCAATTCATTCTTCCTCCTTTGGTTACGAGGCTCCTTGGCCAGTCTTTTTACCAGTCTTTTCACCAGTCTTTTCACCCTCACCTTCGTCGTCGTTTCCGCCCCACTATAGTTATTATGCTCCGGTCACCCGCCGCCCAAGCATCTATTCGGTGCCTCAGCAAGCAAAATGTCGTGACGAAGCCTAGATTCTTCCACTCCTCTGCTGCTCCAGCAGCTCTTTCGCCATACAACAGACAGTCCAGCGCAGATGTATCAAAAACCCTAAGCGCTCTGCGGAAACAGTCTACAGCTGCGGCTACAGCGTGAGATCCCGAGTCTCATCAACCTCCGAGGTACTGGCTATGACTCACACTAGCTCTGAGGATACAGTGCCAACCCAAGACCTATTCCTTCTCCAGCTTTCAATCAGATTCCAGATACCTCTACCCACGATGTACATCCTCTGCAGTCCCGGAATAAACCGGCCATGGATGACTCGTGAGCCACTCCAGATACCACAACTTGCAATTGAGTTATACTGATATGTCAGTAGCATGGTTGGGATGTCGGGTGGTGAGATTTTCCACGAGATGATGTTGCGACAAGGAGTGAAACATATCTGTTTGTTCATCCTGCATAATTTCTTTTGAACCGAACATGTGACTCATACATATGCGGACAGTTGGATACCCTGGTGGAGCTATTCTGCCTGTGTTCGATGCTATCTACAACTCAAAACACTTCGAGTTCATCCTACCGCGACATGAGCAGGGCGCTGGCCATATGGCTGAGGGCTACGCTCGCGCATCCGGAAAACCTGGTGTCGTCCTTGTCACCTCTGGCCCCGGCGCCACCAACATCGTTACCCCTCTCCAAGACGCCTTGAGCGACGGAACCCCGCTTGTTGTTTTCTGCGGACAGGTCCCAACTACCGCAATTGGTACCGATGCTTTCCAAGAGGCGGATATTGTTGGCATCTCGCGTGCATGCACTAAGTGGAATGTCATGGTCAAGACCGTGGCCGATCTTCCTCGACGTATCAACGAAGCATTCGAAATCGCAACTTCTGGGCGACCTGGACCTGTCCTTGTCGACCTTCCCAAGGATGTTACGGCTGCGATCTTGCGACATCCCATCCCCGTCGAAACAAATCTACCCGCCAATCCTTCTGCAGCGTCCGTTATGGCGAGAAAACTCAACAAGCACCACCTCGATACAACAATTAAGAAGGTCGCAGACCTTCTTGCTGTCGCCAAGAAGCCTGTGATCTACGCCGGTCAGGGCATGCTCGAGAAGCCCGAGGGCCCAAAGTTGCTGCGTGAGCTGTCGGAGAAGGCCAAGATTCCTGTGACGACAACGTTGCAAGGTCTCGGGGCTTTCGATGAACTTGACGAGAAGAGCTTGCACATGTTGGGTATGCACGGATCTGCCTACGCCAACTTAGCCATACAGGAGGCCGATCTTATCCTGGCTCTTGGTGCTCGTTTCGATGACCGTGTTACTGGAAACATTGCGAAGTTTGCTCCCCAGGCCAAGGCTGCCGCCGCTCAAAAACGAGGTGGTATCATCCACTTTGAAATCATGCCTAAGAACATCAACAAGGTCGTCCAAGCAACAGAGGCTGTGGAGGGTGACGTAGCAGACAACCTTGCTCTGCTCATTCCCCAGATTAAGGAAGTGGAAAGCCGACCAGAGTGGTTCTCTCAGATTGCCGACTGGAAGAAGCGATACCCTTTTGATTACGAGAGGGAGACACCTGGATCCATGATCAAGCCACAGACTGTCATCGAGGAGATCTCCAACCAGACAGCGAACTTTAAGAAAGACGTTGTCATCACCACTGGTGTTGGTCAACATCAGATGTGGGCTGCGCAGCACTTTAGATGGAGACATCCCCGATCTATGGTTACTTCTGGAGGATTGGGAACTATGGGATTCGGTCTTCCTTCTGCCATTGGTGCCAAGGTTGCTCGACCTGACGCCGTTGTCATTGACATTGACGGTGATGCTTCGTTCAACATGTCCCTTCAGGAGCTGTCGACCGTAGCACAATTCAACATTGGTGTCAAGATTGTTGTCTTGAACAACGAGGAGCAAGGAATGGTCACTCAGTGGCAGAGCTTGTTCTATGAGAACCGATTCTCGTGGACTCATCAGTCAAACCCCGACTTCGTTAAGTTGGCCGAGGCTATGAGAATAAAGGGACTGAGGTGTGAGAAGGTTGAAGATTTGCCAGGCACGATTAAGGAGATGCTAGAGTGTGAAGGGCCTGTGTTGTTGGAGGTTGTGGTTGACGTAAGTTTTATTGAATGAAGAAGTGTGAACAGTGCTAACTATTGCTACAGAAGAAGGTGCCTGTCCTGCCAATGGTTCCGGCTGGTAAGGCTCTCCATGAGTTCTTGGTCTACGACGCAGACAAGGAGAAGACACGGAGAGAAGCCTTGAAGCTCCGGTTCCCCAATGGGAATTACCACGAGGCACCAAGCTCTGATTAAATGATTTCCCTTTGTCTATTTCCTACCGAAAAGCGTTCTGTTTCCTTTAACAAAAGCCGGGATTCTTTACTCTACTATCATTTATTGCCTATTGGCATTTGTATAAACACTTTTACCTTATGTTTTGTGCTTCTTCTGTGATGAAACTCGGCGATATTCTGGGGCTTTTTTTGATTACTTTGCGTTCGTCCGTTTATATGCTGTGTTTCGGAATTCATGTACAGGAGTGGGTTGGGTTGGGTTAGCTTGGGATGGGGTGTATATGTCTGTTGAGGCGACAAAGGCACGAGAGTGTTAATATCGTCTGGCATATTTCAGAAAGAATTGACAATTGCTGTTGCATTCTGTTGCATTCTGTGCTGTTAAATGTGGTTTCATATGAAGTTCTTTTAGGTATTGCTTCCGCATAGCATAAACAGACTCGCACTAAATATTGTTCACAATACCAGACCTGTAACAGTGATATATCGGCGCTTATTCTCTCTGGGGAGAGGTGTGTGTACCTTGAGGAATGCGTATCGTGCTCTTCCTATCGGTCAACTGTGCATTCGGTGCACAAGCCACTAACGGGTCTATGCGCAACAAACAAGGTTCCCACTAGCCCAACTAACTTTCCTTCAGCCTAACGACGCAACGTCAATCCCGACCACAACCCAACCACCACAACATAATGCCAATATCAATCCTCCCTCCACAACCCATCCCGTCCCTCGCCCCGGCGCTTCACGCAAACAACGATGACTCGGACTCAGACGGCGACATCCCCATGACCGGCGCTCCCAGGCGCCACAACATCTCGATCGTAACGCCGGGAGAAATAGTAACCAGCGATCCACAATGGATGCGCGGCCACGGCACCTACATCGTCGAGTCCCTCGAAGACGAAACCTCCAGCATCGTCGCCACTGTCGCAGGAACGGTACAGAAAGTTAACAAGCTTCTCTCCGTCAAGCCGCTGAAGTCCCGGTACACTCCCGAGATCGGCGACCTGGTGGTAGGGCGCATCGTCGAGGTTCCTCCCCCTCCTTCCCTCCCCCTCCCCCCTCCCACGACTGATGGCGTAACAGGTGCAAAGTAAACGCTGGAAAGTCGACATCAACTCGCACCAGACCTCCGCGCTGCTCCTGAGCAGTATCAACCTCCCCGGCGGGATCCTTCGAAAACGCACCTCCACCGACGAACTACAGATCCGCACGTTCTTCTCCGAAGGCAATCTTCTCGTCGCCGAGGTACAGAGTCTCTTCCAGGACGGCTCTGCATCGCTGCACACGCGAAGTCTCAAATACGGGAAGCTAAGGAATGGGTACCTTGTCCGCGTCGCTTCGCGGGGGATACAGCGGTCGCGGACACAGATTTTCACATTGCCGTCCGCAAACGGCGGGGGGGAGATCGATGTGGTCCTTGGTGTCAACGGGTATGTTTGGATCTCGAAGAAGGTGGTGTTGGAAGGGGGCAGCGGGAGTATTACGCGGCTGGAGGAGGAAGCAAGTGAGGCTATTTACTCGGACAAGAATGATTACATTCCCCCTGCTACGAGACGGGAGATTGCGCGGGTGGGGAATTGTATTAGGGCTATGGTGAGGCATAATCTTAGGGTTGATGAGGATATGTTGAATGCGGTTTATGAGGCGGCAGTGGAGGTCGGGGATGAGAGCGAGGGTTGGGATGAGAGTCTTGAGGGGGAGGTGGGGAGGACGATTGTGGAGAGGGCGTTAGCTAGGAAGATGGATATGTAGTTTTGTTCTGTCCTCGCTATAGAGAGGGTTAGGGTTCGGCGGTCATTCTAGTAGCAAAGTGCCAATACCCTGCAAGACACGACATATGTGGGGTACATGAGGTTATCGCAGCCTCCATCCACAAAAGCCAATCCCCCACTATCTCCATCAGTCTGAAAAGGCAAAACCCTATATTCTCATTATAGAGTTACTCCTTGATATCAACCACCACCAGTAATGATAAGCTAAATATTTACACAACCAAGAAAACACTTCCGAGCTTGATGTCTCCGCTTCATATACGTGTACATAAAAAACATCCCACACTGCCTCCAATTAAGCACTAAACGTGTTCTCTTTCATCTCTGGCTCTGAGGCGGAACACCAACAGCAAAGAAAGGAAAAGAAAAACAATCCCAATATATCAAAACAATGGAAGAAGGTAGGTAAGGTGAGATCATCAACAAAGAAATCAGGGGAAAGAAAGAAAAAAAAAGAGCATGATAATAAGTACAGATAGGTACAAAACCCAACCAACCCTTCCCGCTACGCCCCCAAAAAAGCAGATGGAAAAAAAAAGAGCAGATAGAGAGCAGATAGAGAGCAGACTTTATGTGTGTGCGTGCCATCGTCGAATTCCAACGCTATGTAAGAGAGAAGACACCGCTACAAACAAAAAAAAAGCACAAGTAGTTCCGAGAGACGCCCCCAATATAGTGAGTAAAAAGTGAAAACAGAAACAAAAAAGCACAAGTATCAAAACACAAACACCAGGTGGTCAAGACAGATATCAAAAGGAGTTACCGAGACTCAACTGACTGACCGACTCAAGATACCTATAGCCACTCATTCAACTTGCTGCGATACTTGATCCCATTCTCACTGGCCCATTCCTCCAAAAACCTTCGGCCAAAATTCAACCCCTCGAGCGGCGTGGTGTTCCTGTGCAAAGGCAGCTGAAACGCCTGCTTATACTTTCCAACAACCTTCGGCAGCTGTGGCTGAGGGTCGACCCATTTTGTGCTCCTGGCCGCATACGTATTCGGAAATCCGCGCTGAATTTCTTCGTAGGTAAGATACTTCATTCCGTCAATCCAGCAATCCTTCAGATCTCGCAAGTCCTGCGCCAACCGTCCCTTCAGGCTAATGTACTTATTCCGATCGTTGGAGCTCGGGTTGCTAGAGTCTGGCGTTGGAGCTTTGGACGAGTTCTCGGGAAGGCTAGTTCTACTGAAGGTCGCCATATCCATGTCGAACAAATGTTGTCGTACGACAGCTTCCATTTGTTTACTATACCCCCCCCAGTTATTAGCATGTGAAACCGGGGAAAGGAATAGGTAGGAGGTACCAAAATCCATGCAAAGCTGGTGCATCCAGGGCCTTGGCCTTATCCGATACAAACATCGACAACGGAATGAAAGTTCGCCACATCTCCATCGGGGGTACCCTATTCTCGAGTGCCCGACAGCGATCCTGTAGAACGAATGCAAGGACGAAGCACATTGTAGAGTCGGCAGCAACAACGAGCGCTCTACGCATCTCTTTTTGTTCCGCAACACCGGACCTGAAAACTGCATCTGCCTCATGCTTACTTGATTTCCCTAAAGCTGAAAACCTATAATAACAGTGAGCATATTAAGGTTGAAACGGTTTCCACGAATATGGTCCTACCTTTCGTACTCGTTAATGAATTGGGAATTTGCTGGGGTAACCCTGGCAATGCCATTCCTGTCGTCCCGAGTCGAAACAGGTGTGATTGCGGCTCCTCCGAGGTCGGGTTTTTTGCCGGCAACAGCCCCATTTCCTTTCTTGGGAGGCGGAGTCACGACCTCCCTATCCTTCGGTGCCTTCACAGCTGGTAACTTGAAGGCAGGTGAACGGATGGTAGACTGTTTTGAAACATTCAAAGACCCTGGCACAGCCTTATTCTTGGCGGTACCATTCTCATCCTGACTAGGACGTGGGCGCTTGGGTTGGGCGATCTTAACAAATGATTGGAAATCCTTCAGCCTCTTTCTAAACTTGAGCTTAACAATTCGTGGTTTCTGAGATGCCGGATATTTGGATGAGGTTGCCGGAGCCTTTGATGGTCGCGGAGATGCCGGATTCGGACTTAATGGTCGCTTCCCGCTTGTTTTGGACGCGGTCGCACCAACGATAGGCTTCTTAGGGAGTGTTTTTCCAGGCGAGACTGCTGGGCGAGGAGAAAGCCTTGCAGGCGTACCAGATGATGATGCTGGGAGTTTCTTATTGGATTCCGACCGCTTAGGCGGAACCCTGTCAATCCCATTTGGTGTTCCCCGGTCACGGGTAGGCTTCGCAATTATCTCGTCATCTAAGCTCTCCTCCGCCGCCAGCGCATCTTCGATAGCCTTGGGCAGAGTAGGGCTAAGGAGTTCAGGTAATGGCGGAAGAGTTGGTGTGGCCGGGCGTCTAGGTGGTGTACGTCGTGGCGGTGTACGGCGGGATGGTGTACGGCGGGACGGTGGAGGGCTGCGTCGAGGGGGTGGAGGGAGATGTCGAGGCGGAGCAGGTGGTGGTGATATGCGCTGCCGTTTCACCGGCCGCGTATCCGGGGTTGGCATTTTCGAGGAAGGTTTCAGAGAGTTGGATGAGATATCAGCGGTCCTGCGCATAGATGAAAACAAACACGTTAAATCAATAGAACCCACTGGAGTAGTGCGAAGTGCTTTCATACCTCTTTGCCGGAATTGAAGCTTTTGGCGCTCGTGACGAGTTAGACAAAGTGTTTGTACTAGCTCTGCTTGCGGCGGATGTACTTGCATGCGAAACCGGAGGCTTCGCCGGCAAATTCGCCGTGCTTGGAGGTGGAGGGAGTGAGGATGGAGCGCTTCTCGTTGGCGCGTTTGTCGCGTTGTTTGGTGAGGTTTCCGAGCTTCTCTGTTCGGATCTTGGAGTAGTAGTCTTTTTGGTCAAGTATTGGTCTAGTTTGATCTTCTTCTTTGCCGTTGCAGAACCGTTAGTAACTTTAAGGGTCTTGACCTCCGGCTCTGGGCTTTCCCGTAAGTATTTGCCCGTGTATTCTGGCCGGTCGAGCAGCGTAGTGTATTCGAAGCAGAAACATGGAATGTTCGGATGGTGCGGACATTGTCGATGAGATTTGTCCATTATCAGCGGTCTCGGAGGAAGGTTGAGCTTTTGAAAACGCACGCCTATGTCGTCGTCACTGCCGACGGCGAGGGCGACGGTGTTGGCCATCGTGAACACGGGTTGACAGATGAAGTAGGGGTTTTAGAGTGTTGTGATGGCGGTAATTGGATGTCCTGTGTTTCCTCCCCCACCGAGCTTTTGTGAAGTTTCGAGAAAGGTTTTAATGGCTGTGTTGGCAAGCCAGTCGGCGGCGGGCAACGATTGATGTCGGCCTAGGGACTTGCTCGGGCGCCGATCGAGGAGGATGCAGCGGCCGATTTCGAGGGACTCAGGCGCGAAACACGAGCATGGCCGGCTAGCAGGAGAACGTAGGATCCGAGAACAGGGCAGTTGGTAGAATAGGTGATTGCTGTGGTAGTGGTTGTGACGGTGGTTGGTGGGGGAGAAGAGAGCGGTTAGATCGTTCGTCGGAGGTAGCAAGCAGTTGGTTGGTTGGGTTGTGGTTTGTGCTTGCTGGGGGGAGACCAAGGTTATTGGTTGCACAGCAATAAACTATTGATTGATACTGACACAATGAACGAGCGAGAGCAGGTTGAAGGAATAATTGAATGGAATGGATGAATGGATGAATGGCAGGCTAGGGCAGGCACAATGAGTAACAGACTGGCGAAACCAAACGAAAACCAAGCGGAACAATCAAAGCGATGCGGCGTGGGTGGTGATACCTATATCAGATCACCACCATAGGACCAGGGAGCAGAGGATAAACCGTTCGGTACGCAGACCGAGAACCCTCAGAAGACAATGCACAACAGAACCCGCATCCTTGTGCTGAGGATAGATACGTACCAACTGCGGGAGCTAGCCACGCATTCGCCATTCTAAGCAGAATCTCCAGAATCTCTGGCCTTCGAAACCACACTATTGTCGATGGAGATATGATAGGTACATATATCCACTCCCTACCGAGCATTCGGTCACTCACCTACTCACCCACCACGCCACTCACTATTCACTCATTCAAACACCGACCAACCAGGCAACCCCTCTCGCTAAATCCCAAGTTTGTTTCACCACCACCATCCCATCGCCTCCATCCCTAACCCACGCAAAAACTAGCCATGCCTCGCAGCTCGCCAAACCCGTCGCCCGCACAAACAAGCACATTTACCGAAAGCGCAAACCCCAACCCAAATTATTCTACAACCCCACTACTCATGACCACTATTCCCACCATACTCCTTTATATAACCTCCACCAGCAATAATACGGATGAGTAAACCGTCGATGAGGTTAGGTTGCTGCAATGCACGTGTAGGTAGCTATCCGAAATGTCCTGTCTCATCACCCAAGTGGTGAAGAGGGCTGAAGCCGCCGCACCTAGTTCCCGATCTAGATGGTGGCATGAAAAAGCAGAACAAGACGCTTGGTGATTCGTGGGGGGCTGTCCACTTGCATAAGCCTTTTACTCCGGGCCTCCGGCGACATCGACACACTGGGTTGTATCATAGGGAAATAGACGTTCATACCGCCTCACTCGGCATCGTATGCTTCTCCATGTGACACAGGCTCCCACGGGTAGCGAAACCATTGCTTGGGCCACGGGTCCTCTGTTGGCCAGGAACTTGAGATCTCTCATGCTCACAATGTACAGTTGCGGCGTTGCAGAGTCATCATGCATCACCAAGACCATCCAAAATCGCCGGTTTACACATCACTACCCCACACGAAGACGCTTGTGGATGGAATTACAACTACCCTGGTTCTTGTACCTTCTTTTCGCTTCCATGCTGCTTCGCCCGGCCTTTGTTACCCGTGCTGCACCTTACTTTACTTCATATGGTTACTTCACCTGTCCCCCCAGACTCCACCCTCAGTATGTACTGAAGATCAACAATGCATTGTACATCATGTGTATAGTACGCTGAGCTCCAGGGTGTTGCTTCACATCAAATCCCATTCTCAGTGGGTCGTACTAAATATATATATCACTCCAAACCAAGATTCTTCTGTGCTTCACATAACCCTTCCTTTAATTCTTTCTCCCATGTCTTCTGTCCCGATCCTCCACCACGTGTCAAGCTGTGTGATCGGCAAGGCGAGACAGGAACCGGAAGCCGGTTCATGGATGATCATTCTACCTCTCCGTCAGACAATAAAATAGTAACAGCACCCTTAAGCTCCGTCGATCTTCTCGACCTATTACCATGTCATCTCAGGTCTCCCACTGCTAGAAGAAAGCTGCAATGAACTGCAATGAACGTCAGTCCAGCTAGTTTTATGCCTCACGCCCTAATAGGGCTAGTTCCTTTGGATGTCTTCGGGTTGTGTGAGAGCTTATTCATCCGATTAGAGGTCATTCAAGGAGGGGTATTATCTATTATGTACTATCAATACCTATGATGTATATAAAGTATCTGTAGCTAAAATTACGACGAGAAACGGGTAGTCATGAAGATCACTACCTTTCGTGTCGTGGCAGTCAGAAGGTAATCATCCACAACGTCACATCTTCTGATAGCGAAACGGAGAGTATGTGCATTAGTGTTTAGCAGCGACTATGGGACAAGATATCCCCGGGACCTGAGTGATGAGTATATTCAAGACGTCCCAAACCCATGGGTTTAAAAGCACCGGGAGACGAGCATCCTGGGGGGACGGAGGGTAGCGGGTGGGAGCTCCGCCACCTAACCGGCTCCCCTGGAGGCGGAGGGGATAAGGGTCCTGTCATACTCTAGCCAAAGTAAATACAGTATGAATAAACAACAACAACGAGCATCCTGGGCTCTGCTGAGACCCCGTCTTGTCCTGCCTCTAAGAAGATGGTGACCGTCCATTCCCGACATAATTCGTGCGGGCTGGTGTATCCCTTTTTCCTCGTTGTATTACTTTCCAATGCTTATTACCAAGTGTACCAAAAACTTGGGTATGCCTACCGTCTATTCAAAGCTTTAATAGTACAACATGGCATATCAGCACAAGGAAAGGTTCATACATATTGTCCCTATTCCAACTAGCGGAATTGCTCTCAACTATAGGAAGGTAGTGTAATGAATTGTAATAGGTGGGGGACAAAAGTGGTTATCGAACTTGATTGTGAATTGAACATCACTCGGTGATGGTGGTAGCTCTGGTTTACATACATGTATTTTACCAAACCGGGATGGACACCCGTCTAAAATGAAGTGCCATAAGCATTAAAGGGGCTCGTTAGCATCTAGGCACGTACTCAGAACGCGTTCCAAAAAATACTCCAACAGTTTGCGGTTAAGGTGCAGTATACCCTAATTAGGCGCGAACTACCCCGGCAGAGGGCGGCAGCGGGTAATGGGAGAGAGGGCTATTTGTGGGTTTCATCTAGATTGAATAAGCGTCAACAATTTTTTCCTTGCCCAGGTTCTGTGCCTTATCATTCTATTAAGAAAACTCCCGCTGAAGGGACAGCCCTGGAAGAGAGCTTAATTATTGAGAAAAGTGTAAGCTGAACACCTGGGGTGGTATCATTTGTAGTTGAAACTGCACTTCGGAGCGTATTGCTCTCTCGCGAGAGGAAAATCTGGGGATGTGAGCAGGAATACATGAACAAGTCAATTCCTAATAGAATGCCCAGTAGCTCAGATTGATTCGCTGAAAGTGGTAGCACTTGTAAAGTGTAATATTGAACCCTGATCATCGAGAATTGGATCCGCGACTAATGCCATCCATCCCATCTCACTCGATACAACGTTCGAATCTTCACCGCAGTAATTCGGTAATTCATAATTTAACATGCATGGTATTCACCAACCCAAAATCCGTCCGTCGGAACGTATTCCATCATAATTCATCATCGTCTGTTGTTTCATCACCATTATCTGCTGGCTCCACGATGGCCTCTGCGGGGAGCACCTTTGCAGGGAGCGGAGTTGGCTTCGAAGATTTGAACTCAATCGGCTTTCGTACCGGTGGAAGCTCGTCTTCGTCTTCAGATTCCTTGCGGTCACTCTGCAGTTCATCTTCTGACGTTGTTGCAGTATCATCATTCTCTACTTGAGGTGCTTTTGCAGCTACTTTCTCTAGAACCTTGCTGCCCGCGCGGGTTGTGCGTGTGGTACGCTTTGAGGGTTCATCCACATCCATTTTCGCCGCTGCAAAGTCATCGGAGTCTGAGTCGGAGGGTGGAGGGAGAGGTTTGCGCTTCCGACTCGGTGGAGCAGCTTTTGACGCCGCCTTCGACGCCGCCTTCGGTGCCGCTTTGCGCCGTCCTCTTGTACGTGCTGGTTCTGGTTCCAGCTCCGGCTTTGGTGATGCCACAAAGGCCTTGCCTTTGCCATTGTCCCTTTGCAGGGGTTCTAAAGAAACCGAAGAGTCAGCTCAAACCATGATTGGGAGAAACAGGGAATAATACCTTCAGTATCTTGAGTTGCGCTGGTCGCTTCCAATGCCCTGTCCAACTCCCGAATCTTTGCCTTTTTGGCGTTCAGCAGTTCCTTAAACTTAACAAGTAATAATTCTTCGTGTTCCTTCTTCAGGGCTGTCAGAGCTTCGAGCTGTGCTGTGAGCTTCTCAACCATCTTGTCTTTGTCTTGTGCCTCGGATTGATATTTTTGGAGTTGTTCCTACCAGCTGATTAGTGATTCATACTAGCATTAATCTCACCCGCGAGAGAGTACGTTGACAGTATCTAGCGCCATGCATGATTCTGCAGCCCAGTCGAATAGTTGGATTTCGACCTCTTGCTCGGGAATCCCGAAAGATGCAATCTGTTGTTTGACTCTTCCATAGCGCTTCCCTATCCGGATCTATCGTTTCTCAGCGTCCAGGCCAGCTCATAGCATTTCGAAAGACCAACTAACCGTAACAATATCATCTTCGGCAAGGGCCGACAGCTCCAACCCTTCAACTAGTTTTGCGTCCGTAGCCGGCGTTTTCAGAAAGAGATGTAAGAATATTGATCTCAGCTCGTTGTCAGAGCCAGTGAATTGCTTGTGCTTGTACAGACTGAGTTCGGATTCTTTCACTGCTCGCGACTTTAGCATTTTGTCACTCATGAAGCCAAGGACTGGACGCGCATTTCGTCTGGAAGGCGCGATCTCCTTCTGTTGCCTTTACCGTGAGGTCAAGAAGCTGAGTTGAGCTTTCTGAAGTGGCATGGAGGAGTATGCTGCCTTCTGCATCTCCGCGGGGGATTCTTAGCAGAGCTGTGGATACCATTTCTGCTGAGAGTTGGTGAATTAACTTGGTAGAGTGGTGACGGATCTAAAGTCCGTTATGTAGTTCACTCTGGCTGGGAAGACGCGAAGATGACGTGAAACGGTTTGAGTCAACTGGAAGTGTGGCGTGAAGCGAGAACCCTGCTGTTCTGTTCAACAGCGGGGATGCTAATAATAACCACAAACTACCACTGCATCAGCCACACGAGCCACTTCCCCAGCTTTCCACATCCAGCCATCAGCTTTTCAAACCAGTTGCTGTGTAACCCAAGTGGTCGCCCAATTGTCGCTCTCTCTCCATCGCCCACATCCAATCCAATTTCCTACCGCCTTCCCAACGACTGAGACTGACTGACTTTGCACATTCCCTCAACACCCCCTCTCGACATCGCCCCTTTGTTATCAACTCCGACGCTGCTTCTCGACGCATCCGGAGACACCGCACTCGATATGTGCTGGTTCTGACGAACGCATCGATCTGCCTTTGTTTGGTTTCAGTAACTTTTGAGGGGACTGTCTCGCGACCGAGAGAATACACGAATCCGCACCAACCACACACATACATAAAACGCAACTTTTGACACGACGACACGAACTAAAATCGCGATTTTTTTTCACGAATAACAATAGCTTAGACATATACGACAATCACTTACTATCAGGAATAACTTCCTGTTGACGCGCCCTCGACAGTTTTCTTTTTTTGCACCGGTTCGGGTCTGGGGTTTCGGCATTCCTGGGGGGGTTTTTTAACGACGAAACGATATCAATTTTAACGAATTTCTCCTGGCTGTAATATTAGGTTGAACGAGACCAACGAATTTCTGTAACGACCCATCACCCATCACCACCCAACGGCAATTGTGCTTGTGCTCCTCTTGCATTGGCTACGTCTGGTTATCTCTAATCGCGAGCTCACACGTCGCACACCCCAAAACACAAACTCTACCTTTATTCACGAATTACAATACACTACATAGCAATTTGGACAACATGGCGGGCCGCTTGGATATGTCGGCGCAAGTTCTCCACCGTCGTGCGGACACGATCGAATGCTGGGACGATGACCCCGACTTCGCTGAACTAGACCAAATTCAGAAACCCCATACTTCCACATCTTCCCGTGCAGGTACAGAGCACTCTCGCCGCGAGTCCACCGTTTCGAGTCGGAGATCAACAATCACATCGACCTACGATATTGATGCCCTTGAGGTCGCTGATCGTGAACACCAAATTCCCTTCGACGGAACACCTGCCACAGCTATCAAATCCGCACAATCTGCCGGTATTCCAATACCAGAAAACGTTCCATTATCGGCGCTGGTTGGTGGGACTATCAAACGGCTAGGGCCAAGTAAGAGAGCAAAAAAGGTCACGATGAGCGAGGATTGGGGAGAGGATTTGGAGTTCCCCACGATGGGGAATACTTTCACCGTCAAGAGGAAAGAATTCCCAGACTCACTGCAGCATTTACCAGCCAGCAAACAACTGATCAGGAACTTCCTGCCTCCTCGTGCCAACCTTGCTCCTGTTTCAAACGCAAGTTCTCAGCTAAATAAGTTTCGCGATACCTCCGAGGACGACAATTTTTTTGGCGACTGCGAGGAACTTCCAACGCTCAAGGTTTTCCAGGCAGGGAGGCCGGCTCAAGTGAGAAGGTCTGCCGTTCCAATGTTGCCTACTCCGCCGCTGTCTGAGTCAGCATCCAAAAGATCATTGGCTGCTGATGATGATTTTGAGAATGATTTCGAGTTCCCAGCGGATGCACCTTTGAAACTCGGTGTAAAGGCTAGTGAAAGACACAAGGTGCCAGATGTACAGGCCATGGATGTTGGTTTTGAAGATTGGGGGGATGGAGATAGTGGTTTAGGTTCATCCAATTACACTGGAACTCGAGGCAATATGGAACACGGTCCACACTCGGTAATCTCGCCTAGCATGTCGGCCATGGAAAGTGAGGACGATATGCCACTGGATGGTTTGGTCTTACCTGATGGCATGTTACTCGACTTTCAGAGAGCGCTTGAAAGACGCCGACAAGCGGCGGCTGAAGCCCCACCAGAAGACCATATGGAGTTTCACGCGCAGAAAGATTCTGACGATCCCGCCAATGAAGAGTTCTTTGAAGGCATCGAGATTGGCGAAGGCGAGGTTTTCGATAGTAAGAAGTTATCGCTGAACCGCAATGTCAGGCAAAAGCAACAACCGCGGAAACCAAGTCCCATCCGAAGAACAGCTATGAGTCTGACTTTTACCACAAACAAGCCAACACCGCATCAACCCCCGACGAGAATCAACAGACTACAGAACCATCCCACTCTTCTACCTTCTGCCCCGTTAGAGCCTGTTGCAGAGCGGGAAAATCAGCATCAAACTCCGATGAAGCGAAATCCTCGAAACCGATGGTCGGGTGGAGTGGACTACAAGTGGCCTGGCGATGCACCGCAATCCAGGATTGAAAGGCCAAGAGTAGGTACCAAGTCTACGCGCAACCTGCGCGGAGAAAATGCCCCACCAACTACGACACATGCTCAGCTATTGAGGGCGAAACGTTCCATACCTAATATAAACGACAAGCAAAATCAGCAGAACTCACGGCCACCCAGTCGAACCTCTAATGGACGACCCTCCAGTCGTAACTCCGCCGGAAGGCCCCCGAGTAGTGGTAACCCTGCAGGAAGACCGACAAGCAGTGGCAGTCGACCTCCTAGCAGCGGTGGCACTGGTGGTGGACGACCAGCATCACGAACCAGCTCTGGGCGTCCTCCCAGCCGAAACGAGCCCCATTCATCTCGGCCAAAGACCCCCCACAGTAATATTGGGGTAGTCAGACATCCAGCTCCTTTCCTCCCTGGTGGTGGTTCGGCCAGAAATAGCCATCATGTCACTGCAAAGCCTCCGAAATCTAACATTGGTGATCGGGAGCCGGCTAGCAGCAGTTCAAATCCCCGATCTTCTTCACGCACACAACAGCGAACCACACCCCGTCACTCGCCAAGTTCATCTGGTGCTAGTAACACTACGAAAAAGGGCACTACTCCTACCGTGGCACCGGAGCATTTACGCCGAGAGGCTGCCAGTATTGGAACTCTCACTCAACCAACGAGAAAACGCAATTTCGGTGACGGAACAGAGTTGGAAACATTCGATGATTTGCCAACTAGTGCTAAGATTGAGAACCGGTTCACTGTCGCGCCTGTTGCAAGGGGTGCTCCAAAGGCAGCCCGACCAAAGAACATTCAAACCCGGGAGGGTGAGAGCCCGAAGAAGAAGAAACAACAACATGACCTGACGCCCCGGCAAGAAGACATCCCGAGATTTGCCCGGGACACCAATGGTAAGATTTCTGTGCCAGACGAGTACATACATCATTTCTAACCTTGTGTTAGCGTCGAGAAAAGCGCGAGAGCTCACACAACAGAGACTTGGTATGACAACACCGCCATCTCCCAACGCTGAACGTTGGCGGAGCAAGATAGCAGCACGAAATCAAACAACGCCACGTGCACATGCTCGAAAAAATTCACAACAGAAGCCCCATTTGATCAAACCGATGGGCAATATCAACACTCTTCCCAAAGGTATGTACCGGCACCACTCTCGATCACTGCAGATATTCTATACTTAATATGTGTAACTCCAACTAACCTGGTCCCGCCGGAAACAGAAGCTGCTGCCAATGGAATGATTTACAACCCTCGCACGTTTCGGTGGGAAGGTAATGGCAAGGAGCTGAGAATATTCGACCCCCCGGAAAATCGCACACCACCTCGTCCAGCATTGATCACTAAAGTCAATCAATCTGGGAGCAAGATGGGGATTCAGGTGGTTGGCGGCATGGTCTTCGATCCCAGTCGAATGTGCTGGTTGAAAGTGGACGAGGATCCAGAAGACGAGGGCGATCCATTTGAAGGACTGGACGATCTGCCCGAGGACCTAATGTCCGTAGACGGCCAATCCATTGCCGGCGGTCAAACAACCAGCAACTCAGTCGTCATGGGTGGGGTTGGGAGCGCATTCGGTGGTAGCGGACGAATCAGCGGAGGCTTTGGGGAATTTGTTGTTGGAGAGGAGTTCGATGTCGGCCCAGAATTTGTCCGACGACAGCGTGACGAAGAAGACAGATGGAGGCGAGGAACGGAAGGTTGGATTATCAGTGACGTGGCTACAAAGTGGGAGAATCGGTACCTCCTGAGGGAATTTTTGATGGAGCAGAATCGGTAGAGTGGGATGAATCATTCTTTTCCTAATATACAGCGCTCCTGGTGGGGATCATTCTTTCAGTAAGGGATAAGGAGCCGTCACCTGTGAATATTTCCTAATTGGTTTTGGGATGGGATGCGTCGTCATATGGTAGGATTCTTGTTCCTGGCGCTAGTTCTGGCGCACCGCACTGCTTTTTTCTTTCTGTCGCCTGGGGAATGGCTATTGGCACTTTCGTTCGAGTTGCTTTTCTTAGGTGTCACCTGGTCAGAATATCCTTTGTCTTGCGTCACTGGGGTTGCGCACATAATCCCCCGAGTACTGAGCTCCTCCGCACCATTCCCTTTTGTTCCAACCCACATAGCCTCAGGGCTTCATTTAATTGCTTAAGTAGTTACATTAGTATCGTCTAGTATTGGACATTGTGTACATCAGAAAGGAATTGACGCTCCAATCATAAGAGTATATCCAATTGGGAGAAAAAAGTAGTTAAAAGGCTGATAACGTGTATCGACGGTGATACCATTGAGTTCATGTGCGCGGCCTGCAAGATCGATCTGTCTGGTGAAACCGTACATCGATTGCATAGAATACTAGTAATCACCCGAAAATGCGCCTGTATGAAACGAGTCAAGCGGGTATCGCCGGAAAAGGGTGAAAGTCAGTTCTTCCTAATTTTGTTCGAACTATTGGCATGATTGATCACTCGGATATATACTTTAGGCACTCTATCTGCCGCAAACGTCATATATCCACGGGAAGTGGAACAGTGTCCGCATGTAGGATTAGCACTCGGGCGGGAACCCCAGAACATGTACTCGTCTATTAATTGTATCGGTGGACCTGTAATGTGATGGCCGCGTATCTACTGAAAACGTCGTGATGTGTACATATGTTTAATCTGTTAAACTTAGTAAAAGTGAGCCAGAATCAGATTTGCTTGATACATACATTGGAATGAAGTGTTGGTTTCAGAGGCCGTAAAGAAACGTAACAACGGGAGGATCAGTCTAGAGCAGAAGTTTAGCTCTCCGGTCCTACATGCTCGGATTTGAGAAATCCGTTGTAGTATCGATTTAGTAGTCGAGCCGTCGATTGAACTGATTCTACAGTAGGTCTTTGCCGCCCCGCTCAACGCCTAACATTTAATAACTACCATTCAAATGTAATATTGCTTGCTGCTGCCTAGTTTATTCCCAAATCGGACCGTGCAGGGAACACCGTGTGGAATACCGTGTGGATTCCCTAGAAGTGAGTGTTTGGTCCACGTCGTAAGGATTCAAGGGACAGTCTCCCTGAAATGATGGCTGGGGCAATGAACCATGGATGTATCTAGCTCTTTTGAACCCGAAGTCGGGCACAGCGGCAAAGAAGGCTGCAACAACTGGTGAAACTATATCAAACTTGACGCCCTCTTCATGAGTCTCGGCACCAGTAGGAGTCAAGACCCCGAAGGACGTGCGATTGTATACGTACTCCACACTGCGGAACGGAGCGGAAGGTCATAGAACTAGATAGAGTATTACCTCCCAATTCAGTCTAAATAGGTTATTGGGAGTGTTTGTGTTATTTCTGGAGTTGAAGAAGCTCTGGCGGGGGATGTATCGCCGATAGATTGAAAGGGGTATGGATATGGGTCTGGCGAGGACGACTATTGAGCGCCGTTTGCACAAAAGATTGATTCGATAGTGCTAGAAACTAACGGGGACGTGTCTTCTGCATAGAAATAACTAGAACAATCAACGAACTTAATGGAGTAATGGTTTTTGGTGGTAAACTTTGAGTGTTTGTTCCAAAGCTAAATAAAAGCTTAAAGAAGGATCATAAGCTTAGAGGCCTACGTTAAGCATAGATTCCTGGGATACGGGATTAAACCTTTTCTTCTTATTTTGGTGGGATGAGTAGAGTTCCCATTAAGCTAACTTAAACCGGGGCGGTGGTAAATTAGCAAAAATGTTTGTTATTCCATGGCCGCAAGCGGTCGAACGCAAAATGATACAACAAAAAGAGTAATCTTAGTGAAACTTAGTATTAGTCTGAGAACTTAAATCATGGCTAGATTCCCGGTAATCTAGTATAATTCTAGTTTCGATACTAGATATAGGCTTAAGCTTATGGTTTACGCTCGCCCGATACACCCATTAAACGGAACGAGTGATTCAATATGATTACCATTAGGTCCGACCTTCACAAGGTTGATAATTATAAGCTCTGGAACTTTCAGCTGCCATTGTGCAAAACAATAGGCATAAATGTAGTGTAATTGTTGCCTCCACTGTTCCGTTAGGTCTAGCCACGCGATATGAAGCCTTCGCTATTGAGGAGTCTGACGAGATACCCTATCATCCGTAAGAACAGTTATAAATGATTTTCCCTCTTCCACGTATTCCAGGCAGCTCTAACAACCCGTCAAAGCCCTTCCACAGAGCGTGGGATTTATCCTGCCTGGGGCCCAAAACCAGCCAATGGCTAGTGATGTTTTTCAAACACCCTAGCTAGAGAATACACACAAAACCCATGCCCCTACGTCTCCCCCAAGCATCAACCAATAAGGCCAGCTATTCAAGTCTAGTATTGAGATCGAGACGCTCCGGAATCTCCTAAGTTGTGTTATCAATATTAGCTGCAGGAGCTGTTGAGTTCAAACAGCAGATATCACTCGATTCTCGGGGTTATATTAGGCTCGAAGGGCATGCTTCAGGATTCGGGACTGGACCAAATGACAATGGCGGCAGTTCCCAATGCTGTGAATATTGCTCCATTACAATTCCAAATTCTGCGGGAGCAGTCACGGAGTATGATTCAAAACGAGTAAATTGCGTAATATAAGAGGTGGCCGATTTTCTAACTATATTAATCCTGGTTTTAAGCATCGAATCAAAATTGTCGAATCAGCTACTTACTCATCCCTCCTTCGAAAGGAATCTTCCATCGCTGGTTGTCTTCCACGACATTGTTTCCTGCTGTAGTTCCGTCGCCCTTATCAATTGGAATCATTCTTCCTAGGACTAGTCGCTTTAACCGAAGTAGGCTGTTTGTTTCATTGTTTTTCAGTTCATTGAGAGGGCAGGTTGTGCCGGTGATATGGCGGCACAGTTCATCCATTCAGCCGTCGGTATGAGCATGCAAAATAGGTGTTGAACATTGCTAATCGTACTTCATAGGACCCTGTCTCTACTCTATGTATTGATTGAGACACCTCCTTCGTCCGGTAGCTGCAATTCCAATGCGACAGACTGCGGGGCATGGTGGGGTTGAGCATGTCGATTGCGGGGGCTGATGGGACTAGAGGAACAAATACGATGAGCAACCTGCATTTTGGCCCAGAGAATCATCACAGCATGCGGATCGAACAAACCACAACAATCTCGGGCGCAATTAACTAGAGTTCGGAACATATAAAGTCGGTCAAGCAACTTAGATGTTGGACGTTGAAGCAGGTGGCAACTTTTTGTGTCAAGGGTTAAGGTACATCTGATACCTACAAACCTAACCCTTGCCTTGCAACATTGGATACGGGAATGTTGCGTTGTCGATCATTCTCTTATTCACCAACAGTCCCACATCTACTGTTACATTGGTTTGTGCTCTCTTCCTACGATCTACTTTTTTTGAAGATATATTCTAACTTACGTTACACCCCAGGCGAATACTAGTAGCGTGAGCTCGCCTACCTCAACCCAATACCCAGCTCCATGAGACGTTTCCGGGCCTATAAACCTTTAGAGATTGGCCCTCATAACAGAAAAAAGATGTTTTAATCCACCCTTGGGTTGAGACTGCCATCAACGTTCTGTGCCTAGACAGACCCCATGATATGAAGGCCGACTTGATTCCCAATGTTTCAACAACACAGACGGATGCTGCACTGGATCACATATTTGGTCGGATGCCGGCATGGACACACGGTCCTATCGCTTGGAGTTGGACCTGCGTCTCACCTGTCTGAGATGAAAAAGCAAACGAAATACAAATCGTCCTACCCACCTACGAAAATGGGCGCCGACTTTGGCCAATAGTGCGCTTATCGGTCTGCGGCACACTCCACAGCAAAGGATGTCAACCCAGGTTGGCGGAATCCAAAAAACAAGGTCTTCGGCAATATAGGCATCGTATTCTGGCAGCGGAAGGATCGGTTGGTGACACCTACTTGGAGTAAATCAAGATGGATCCAATGGTCTCTCCCCTGTCAACCGCCTTATGCATTTCAAAGTGGAGAATATCGAAAGGGCGGGGTCTGGATGGATTTGAAACGTGCCCGGACACATGATGTACTCTATGTGAAGGACTATATTAGCGTGGCACTATTTGCATACGCGTTCTACTCGTAAGAATTCTCCCATGCGGCGTATATTACCAGTCTCTAGAACTGCCGTGGATCTAAATAGGGCTGATTTGCGTCTTAGTACATATATACATACAGTCATGAATTCTCAATCACCACCCATGGAACTGGATGAACTGCCCGCCATCCATTGTGATGCCATTGACAGCTTTACAGTTTTCGCCCCTGCCATCTTCACGATGACTGGATTAGTGATAGATGGGTGGAGCATGGAGGCTGAAATATAAACTCCCGTCCGGGTGGCACCTCTGCACATCATTAGACACCGGAACGATCCGAGAACCGGGTCAGCCCTATGAGCTAACCTCCGAGTTTCACACGATACACTTCGATAAGGTTTCGGGGGAATTCACGAAGTTTCGTCCAACGTCACGATCGCACCGGCTCCACAGCATCCCAACACATTTAAAACCGGGCGGCACATTAGCGCCACGGACACCAGCCAGATACGCGAGAAGGCTCGTGTATCGTGAATCGTGAATCTTGAAGATCAGGGAATCTATGGCGAACTGAAGACGTTGGGAGGCTCAACGCAGGCGTCATCGCCAGACTCTTTGACAGGCGGTGTATCAATCTGCACAACAAAAATAGCCTTCCATAATAATGGTGGAGCGTGGACCAGCGTTATTCCGCGGTAAACGATTTCAGGGTTCCACTTCGGTCAACCGTTTTGCCACAGTAGTAATCTGCAAACTATTACTCAAGATTGACATTGTTGATCCTGTGGATTAACCTCCAATATCTTTTGAGTTCTTCTTTTGGATTCTGACACCCCAAACTAAACATTGAGTTGCCCCAATGGCCTGAGCATAAGCAATCAACGCCGAAGTATCCACGCCTTCTGTTGTCGGGAAGCCGTTCGCGGCATGCCTTATCTGTTTGCTGACTGGGCATGCCCGCTGTACTGAGTTATAGTACATGAATTGCATGCTGACTGTTGATATATGCAGGAAATTTGTAAGTTTGGCGCAACTCGATAATAGCCGGCAAACAGTCATCGATCGGAGGTGTCCGGTTATCATTGCCGTAAATAATATGTGAAAAGAACAAGTGCGATATGGATGGACTGCTCGATCGAAATGCACTGTGTGCTGTCCGCATTTTAGTAGTGATTCAGGGCGGGCCTATTGTAGTTGACAGTCGCTGATCGGCCTACCGGTTTCTGCATTAGCCGAGCGTTAGGTCGCTGGTTTGACGGGCCGCAGTGCAGTCTCTGAATCGCCAGCACGTCCAAAATTAACAAGTAAATGGTAACCACAGCATCTCTTCCAGTCGTTGACGCGGCCTTCTGCATCCTTGTGAAGGATCCCGTCGGCTGCATCGCTCACCATACCTGAGGAATTTTGACGAGAAGAGCCACAGATAGATGCATTGATCCAAATGCTGCCCAAATAATGGCTCAGCACGTAGATTGCCTCTATCTAGCTTCATTCTGGGTCAACGGAGGGCTTCCAACGCATACCTTCCCCGTCGCGGTTTTTCGTGCAGGCAGACGCATGTGCAAGGATCACGTCCGGCACCAGGCGGGCCAGCAGCGAGCGGCATGTACGCATCGTTTTACTGCCTACTTTTCCCCCCACCCAAACCAACTTTCGGGCTTGCTAGGCGGCGCCGACCCCCTGCAGTGCTTCAGTGTCCTAGGCTGCCTCTCGCTAAGCTCCTGCAGCACTATGGGAGGATGGGAGTGTGGGTGGTTGTATCGTGATATTTCACGCACGCAAGCATTTTGTGATTTCTGCTGCAGTCCTAATTCCCTTAAAATAGATCTCCAGAGCAACTCAATTGACTTCAAACTACCATAACAACAGTCGCGCGCAGAAACACTTCAGTAGATATCCAGCTAGCAATGCGCCCAGCAGGTGGCGGTTAGGCAGCTACAGCTACAGCTACAGCTACCTGACAGATGGCACATCCAGCCCGACCATTGAAATCCTTAGAAGATAAAAGTTAAAAATGAAGTTGTGCATATGTGTTGTAACACTCGGCATCTGCTATTTTCTCCTGCTCGTACTCAAAGTTCGAGCTATCATACCCACGCAGAACTCTCCCCATCTTTTATGCTTAACACAACAACTAGGAGACACTCACCAGGGAAACTCTAACAGGGAGTGTGTGGAGCCCCACGGCGTGAACTCTGTCCTCTACTGTGATCGAAGATGCTCAAAATGCGCCGTCTCCCTCCCTCCTCGCCTCCTTCTTCCATCCCCCTTTCAGTTTATATAGACCACCCCGAGCCTCTGAGACCCCCAACTTCACTTTCCCATCTTCCTGGCATTTTGGAGCGTTCGATTGATCTTGTTTCTTGACAACAAACAACTATTTGCCCCCTCTAGTCCTCCCTGTCCTCTTCGCTAGACACTTCCGTCTCGTTTACTCCTCGGGCCATTCTTGTTGGCTGTACAAGAGCCTCTGACTCTCTGTTTATTCCTGGCTGAAGTGCTGTACGTAACTGTTTACTTAGCACACTGAAACGTAAAGCAATCCAGCCCAGGCTTAGGTAGTTGTCCAATATTGCTAACTGCTTCCTAGCTCGTTGTTGCAGCTTCCAGCTTCTCAACCTGAGCTGCAGTGTCACCACCCAGTTTGACAGTTCGATAAATTGCTTTTTCCTATGAGCACTAGCTCTTAGCTCTCATCACATCCCACCACATCCCGGGATCTGCCAGCTTTCGATAACAAACCCAAGCACGCATAGAGCTCCGTGGATAAGCTCGAGGCATCGAAGCCGAAAAGAGGCAAAAAAAGGCCTTCCTGCGCAAATCACTTTGCTTCTTCTCCGCCGCCGTTGGAATCTCTTTCCAAGGTATGTCTTTGATTTATTTGCAATCACCATTTCTACAAAAGTACTTAACTAACACTGCTCCAGGACACAACCACCTCTAATTCCTTCCCGCACCCAATATTCCAACAATTCCTGTTCAGAGAACAGAAACTCTCGTTGTCTGAGTCAGCCATTCATTAACGGGTGCTCATCCTCTCTACAACGACGATAGTTTTGCAAGCCAATATCCTCGGTCCTCCCGCCTTCGTTTCGCATCCTCTTCTACCACTTTACAACTTTCTTCGAACCGTTCGCTTGTCCCACCAGATCCGCTCGCTCAATCCGGCCTTTACGAGACCACGACCTAACGACGTCATGAATCCCATGGCTTCAACGATGTACGATAACAACGACGATTACGAGGCTCACGATGCCACTCCCCAACGCAGGCGTCGGTCTCAACCATCTCTGGAGGTCCGTCCATATCCAGGAGCGAGACCTAGTGCCACGAGTGCCCATGCTATGAACGACGAGGTACATAGTCAAGCCTACAATCCTGTAAAAATGGAACCGCATCCAAACAACAGCAACGGCGTGTTCCCCAACTACCCGAATTATCTACCTGCCATGGAATCTACTCAGCCGCCCTCCAACAATCAGGCGTACTATCCACAGACCTCCATGCAGTCCTTTGAGCCAGTTATTAGCGCTCCTGCTCACGGCATCTGCGTCCTCCGTCCTGCTTCGGAATATTTGGCGATTACTACGGAGGCCAATCTTGGCTTTGACAGATACGATACCAATTTCCTACCTTTATCTCAGTACCACGGCGGGAATGGAAACTTGGTTTCTCTAGCTCCAGATAATACTCAGCTGCCATCCACTGAAGATTTTACCGATATCCTCAACGAATACATCAATGACCTCTCCCCCAAAAAACAGGACAAGGCTCTGATTCCCCAAAAGCGACTTCACAACATTGAAATGGTCCTCAGGGATCCGAAATGCACGACTATCGAATCAGCTCAATTCAGATTTTGGGCAAAGAAAATGTTCACGTTGCAGATTGATGAGAATGGCGAGGAACGCGTCATGCACGAGAACAAGCCGGTTGCTGTCCGGGAGAAATTGTACCGTGTCTTGACAACTGCACACATCCAAGCTCAGCACGGTGGAAGGGACAAAACCTCCTCACAAGTTAGGAAGAGCTATTCATGGTAGGTTAAACAAAACAGAAACCCCGTCTTCATCAGGCCCGGTGCTAATTAGTCAACCAGGGTACCCAAGGAGCTCATTGCGAGATTCGTTAGGAGTTGCCCGAATTGCCGCGCAAGGAGATGCCCAGCTCAGAACCGCGGATTTACTAGCAGGGCTCGTACCACGCCCCCGAGAGCTGGTGTAACAGTTTCATCGATCAGCTCGGCTATGCATGCGCACAGAGTTCATTCCATCACGGTTCAAAACGCTCAAAACGCACAAACCGCATCCCATTTTGCTTATTCGGATCCTGTGTCAATGCAACACCCTGGAAACCAGTATGGCCAATGGGCACAGTGAAACCGGTTTTCTTGCTTCGGGCATCGATTTTTACCCTTTTCTTTCGTACACTAAAAATAGGGTGATTGTGATTTTCATTTCTAATTCCTTGGGAATATCGTGTCTTGCAAGTATCCCGAGCGAGTACATAATACGACAGATTTTTCGCCTTCTATTTTTCTCTCTTGCAGGAGACGGATCTCTTGAGTGGTAGTAATACTTAATCAGGTGGGATCTACATCAACTTTCTTGTGTTTACTTTCAACCACCACTCCTGGGTTATATGTTCTGGTTTTGTGGCTTATGTTTTTTCGAGTTATGGTGTGTTCATGTTTTCCTATATTGTGTTTCTTTAAAAAGGTTCATGTTTATAATTTGCTGGCGCAGTATGGAAGGGGGTGGTTTGTATTTGCTTCAGAGCGGGCGACGTATTCGTCAGTTGTCAACAAGACGCGGGTCTTAAATAAGTATGCGAGTTTGAACTCAAATGGCAGATTATACTTGCATGTGCGTGCGTCTCTGAGCTGTTGATAATAGTGAATTTAATTGACCGGAATTGACCACAAGTGTCGTTCCAGAGTTCCTGGACGTTTCCCTGCAGTTGTCGCCTCATATTTTGGTGAGGCAAAACTGTACGAAAGCGCTTCCGGATGGTAGGACGTGTTATGTGATGCCGTTGGAATTTATGCGAATGCAATTCGTGCTTGTGATTGGGTGGTTTGATGGAATACCAACTGCAGTATAGTAGTTACACCGTGCCCCGTATCCTGCTTGTGGATAGAAATGCCTCTGAAAATGTGAATAATGAAAGGGCATTTTCAGTTGACTCCTTCGCGCGTTTTCTTCTCTTTTGACATAAATGTGACAGGGCGCCAAACTAACTAGAAACCGCATATTTTCGGCCGTTGAGGTGGTTTGTGTTTCAGGGGATATGTAGGTGTGATGTGGATGGGATGGATGGGAATGTTGATAGTGTATGAGAATGTAGTGGCATATCCCGTGTGATGCAGACTTAACGAACGAATCGGATCACGCCAAAGACCTTCGCTTCGGGACGCAAGCAAGCGGCTGTTTGCCACGGGGCAGGGGTCAAGGTTGCGGATATATGGCGGGCTTATCGATAGAGAATCCTGCAACACATACTCATACTAAGTAGCGACCTTCTACACTCCACCCCACACGGTGTGTTTGGAAAGCACAGGCAGACAAGGCAGGCAGGTTTGGGTTTTGATATTATTTATACTTTGGATTGCGGCATTTTGGGCATTTTTGTTTTGCTGGTAAGTTATAGTAATAAGATATCTATTTTGTTTCTTTGGGGAGAGGATCGAAAACGGTACGTACCTGCGAATATGTAGGAGCTATGGCCCCCTTCCTGCTTGACGGCCGGTAGCTGCCGGTGCAGCACGCCAGCTTCGATCTCTCCCCCAACAGGATATGGGGCTGGTATGAGACAGGAAGTTGTACTTCTTCTGGCAACCGTTTTTACCCGCCCCATTGTGCCTTTTTGCTGGTTGTGTCGTGAAGGGGGGGGTTTCTCCGAGATGGGGTTTGTTATTGTGAAGCCCTGGATAGACCGTGCGGATAGTTCTTGTTTATACCCGCCAGGCAGTGGTGATCTTTTCGACGGTGGGCTTGCGCTTGCAGATGGCGGCGCGGTTATGGGGCACGGACAGGAACCGAAGCCAGGAGGTGAGTTTATCGGGGGGACCGTGCATCTACCTTTTTTTTGCTTTTGTTTTCCCTAACGTCGCTTCACTTATTCTTACTTCCGTCGATGTGCGATTGATTCCCTTCCTTTCTCTATCCCATCAGTGTTTTCCGATAGATGGGCTTGCTGTACTCTATGCGACCTGCAGAAAAGGTGATATGTGATGGAGAAGGCCGAGAGCGTGTTTTGAGTGGGAGCTAGTTCTGTGGGAGTACACGTTTCGCGATCTTTTATTCGGTGATTGGGATCGCCTTTGCATGTGGTGAGTATTCTTGGTTGGGCGTGGAGGTGCCGGATTCCAGACGTGCATGGCATGGCAGCTGCATATGCATCGTGCTTTTTCTGTCGAGGCGAGGCAGCCGTCGGGGCGAGCGAGCTGTGTGGTTGTGGAGTTTTAGCTAAACCAAGAACGCGCTTTCACATTGAGGCAGCGGGGGGAGGGTAGTGAGTTTGCTGCCGTAATGAGTTTTGTTAGGGATATAAGGCGTTTCGGGTCTAAGTTGTATGTAGCCTACTACTTACTGCTACTAGAACTACTGCGTTGCTACAATTGACTGACTGACTGACTGACTGCCATGTGTTGCTTGCTTTCAAGTGAATCCACACCAACTTCTCTTCCACCTCCTTTCTCCGTCTGTCCCGGCAACCCCCATCGAGCCAATCACCACCACAACGCGCCTTTCTGTACTGTACAGCACAGAGTACGAGCGAGCGAGCGCGCTCGGCTCGCCGCGTCGCCGAAGAACAACAAACGTCGGCAGTCGTCGTTCGATGCATAGGCTGCAGACGTTGGTCGTTCGTGTAAGCACATGAAGGTTGTAGTGGTTTAACTTGTGTGTATAGATCGAATTGGCTCAACTACTCTACTCTACACGAAAGTGTGCTTTTCGGAGTTTGGTGGCGGGCAGACTTCCAGGAAACGCGACAGCACCACCTCCATCGGACTTTCGCGGCCGCGGTGGTGGTTTACTATCTCACTTTGTTGTTGCGCTGCTACAGCGACGTCTCCCGAACGTCCCCGGGTTGAATTGGACAAGGTACGAGAGGTGACTGGATATATGCAAAACAATTTATTTTCGTCGTTGCGCACATATCGAGATCCCTTCCACCACCACCACCCACCACCATCAGCACCACCACTAGGACCACCACCATGACAACCACCACCACTACAACCACCACCACGACCACCACCACTACAACAATACACATTGGCACCGCAACCGAAATTGGCAAGTCCAATGAAACGCGCACCCCTCGTCTGTAAACATCCCATCGTATCCATCCCATCCAGCCATCCCATCAATCCCATCAATCCCATCAATCCCATCCACTTCCGCGATCCAATTACCTCCCCTGTGCAGGGTTATTAATGGTTTTGTTGAGGTTATTCTAATGGTGGTAATCGCAATCGCAATCATAAGCGGGATGGGTAGGGTACATTCATTATATCTCGCAGGTGTGTGTGTTTTTTTTAATGATACTTACAGCTTCGTTCCTGTCGTCGATATTGCTTACGGACGTGGGGGGATGTGTATGTGTGTGTGGGAGTGTGTTTTCCATCGCAGACGCTCGAGCCGGACGGGCTTGGGGGGTGGTGGGTGTGAGTTAATATATACATGGTACGCGTAGGAAGTGGTGTCAATATAGACAAAAATATCTCGTTTTCTTAGGCAGCCCTCCCCCCGCGGCGTCGGGAAGCAAACAAAGACGTCTCACCAATGTTCCGAGTCAGAGACGTGGTCGTATGTGAAAACGAAAGGTATTGGGTCGATAAGTGAAGAAGGAAAGTGACGGACGTTCACATGTTGCGTGCGTTCCGTGGTTACAATTGCATCCAAACCCCTTGACCGGTCAACCAGCCCACCCTCCCCATCGGAGAGATTTTGTGCCTATTTGAGAGGCAAGACGGGTAGGTCGAATTGAAATCTGGTGCGATTGCGAACTGGAGCTTGGGGAACCTGCGTAACCTGCGTATGTGCCTCAGGTAGATGTGAGATATTCCGATACAATCAATCGCAGGTCGTGAGTCCGCGGAACCATCGGAACTTTCATGGACCATCACTCACCCCGCGCCCTGCACTCCCGTGGAGGATCATGAGAAAGCTATTACCCCTTCGAACGCCAGCCCCAGGAACGCGAAGAGATTTTCTGAGCGATGGAAAAGAAAAAAAGTCTATTACACATGACAGGCATGCACGTTCTCTTTTTTGCTCGGCTTTGCCCGATGCGTGCGTGCGAAAGAAAACGTGTGAACGTACGAGTCTTCTACTGTAGGATTTCACGAAACCATGGGGGGAACTGTGAGCCCTTTGGAGGAAGATCTCCGGGGGTGTGGCGTGGGGGAAAAAGGCAGACAAGTGAGAGGCGGTGAATGAAATCCGACCGCGACGATGAAAAAGTTTATTGTGCATCACCCAAACCCTGCATTTGTGGCTTGCCTTCACCCCAATCCATCCCACGCACAGGGTGCTTTGCTGTAGGTAGATATATCAACAACAACAATAATTATGCACAGCAAACTCGAAGCCGAAAGGTGCATTGCATCTCTCCGATGATCAATGTGCTGTCAAGGCGCACTGGAAAACGGCTGGCAAGGCTACTGCTCCCTACGGTTACTCTCCTCCCCCCCCCCGGCAAAACGGGTGCCCCCATGCGGCAGCCACGCGCGTGCAGCCGCCTTATTCTATTCTGGGGTGCATGATATTACGACACAGTAACTCACTCACCCAGCGCAAGGCGATCGACGATGGGAACGTGTGTGTTTACGTACGGACACGGACGGTTATGGCGGTACGGAACAGGAGAGAGTGGCTTACGAAAAGTCTTGGTTACTCCGGGCGGGTTATTACGTATAGTTTGCCACGGGGGTTGGAGTTGGACCGGAAGGCCATGCCATATATAAACAACGGGCGGAAGTTTTTATGTAACCAAGCGAGCGGAAAATGTGATGGGGCGGCGGTTCTGGGGCTACGTGGAAGTGCTGCGCGGATCCGGTGTGGCATTGGTATTGATCTGTCTGGGGTTGCTGGTGGTGTATTGTCTCAGGCCTTGTGGGTCCTACGAGGAGATTCCGGGGGGCTTGTGGACCTTCTTACTGGCCCGCACGCCAATGCCACCTGCTGGCCTTGGAGTCATCGTCGCTTCGCTGGCTAACTCGTATAGTCGGCAGGAGATCTGATTGATGAGTTCAGGATGGAAAAGCGCTCAGGTCAACCAGAGAGATCTCGCGGCGTCATCTGCGGAATAGAGATCCGGAGATTCTTGAGCAGTCTTAACCTGGTTCTTGGTGGGGTGGGTTTGGCCTGGAGCAGACGGTGCTTTCTTCTCAAATTCTATCATATCTTCACGTCGTTCTCGAAAATACTTTAATTCTTAAGGACATACTCTCGACGACCAAAGCTTTCTTGCCTTTATTTCTTTCTTAGGAGACTAGATGTAGACTCAAGTAAAAGAAGCGGTGGCGGTAGAAATCAATACAAACTAAACTTCTTAACTTCGTCTGCTTCACGTGATTCCCGCTGCCCAGACGAACGTGCAAATCACATGCTTTTCTGATTTTATGGGTTTGGTGGCTGTAGGGCTGGGGTTTTGAACCGTATTCACTGGAGGGCTAAAACTTCCATACTACGCTTGGAACCGTTCTCTTCGGGTGAAGCATCAAACCCCCCCGGTAAATCTGAGCTTGGTTCATTTCTACCCCGAGATTAACGTCTGGGGGATCTGACGAGTTAATCACATGTCCCGGTATCATGGTGGTTTGTAGGTGCAGCGAATTCGTGGATAAACCATAGCAGGCATTTTATGTCAAGTCAAAGGAAGGCCCCAAGGTAACTGGAAAGGCATACAGAGACTCCACTGACTTCAATTAGAGGTGCTGGATGTTTATTATTGTTTTGTCTCTCTATTAGAGGGTTTGCGCATGCGCTAGGCTGCCAGCTCCAAACTCCTGGCTCCAAAACCAAGGAGTCTTACGAAGTGTTAAGAAGCTGCATCAAGCATCTATGGGGCCTAGATAGGCCCACTGTCAGCTCTGAAGTGGGGAGTGCGCTTGGTTGCTGTGTTATGAAATCTCGGAGTCGATAAAGCCAGGAATTTTGGAGCTGGCTCGATAGCGCAAACTCCCTATTTTATGGATGGATTCCACAGGAGGGAGCTGCAAAATTCCCCTAAATTACAGAGTATATTTCCAGGGTCTCTTGAGAATTACGGTAGAGTTTCATTATACAGGAGTTATTCGTATAAAGTAAATACAGTTAACCTGCTATAGTCTACTCCGCTGAACGCCATCACACATTACAGGACACCATCCCCTGGAGAAATAATTCCTCACCATCGTCGAAAATCGACCTATTCCTGAGTTTTGCTGTGAGCACCACCACCCTCCTGTTAGATGCCTACAGCACAAAACTACGCCCCTAGATTCATCTTCATCCCTCCCGTCCTGCAACTTCATCACCGACCAAAAGCAGCCACGCACAGGTGCAAACGGAAATACCATAAATCCGGATAAAACAGTGCCGCATTGCATGTAAAAAATTTACCGTTCCCGCCGCCGCCGCCACCACCACTGGGTAGACCACTATAATTGCCACCGTTATCCATCTACAACAAACCTGCACACGCATTTGTATCCACCAGGGGTTCTTCGGCAGGGACGGGGGTGAATGGAGGGTGGTGCATGTGAAAATCGATGATGGTGCCCCAAACGCCGGGTGCTGGAAATGCCTGGTTCGAAATGACATTCCCCCCTTTTGTACGCGAAGTTTGCCTTATCATAGTTTGTGGGATATCCCTGGACCACATTGGATAGGGAGTAGCTCTATGGGTTTATCTGTGCTTGTGATGTGTGCAGTTACGATGATGGTTAGGATTACCGAATATACAAAACTAATCAGCTAGCGTGGCTAGTGGGGTAGTGCTGTGAACGCCAGATTACAGGCTCGTAGCCTACGCTGATCACCCTTTTTGTAGAGTACTCCCGGGAAGCGTGGGGTTGAGGCCAGGGAAAAAGGCCGATAGTCGGGGTGTGGATATCTTCCAATTACTATACGAGATAAAGAGATATCAGGCCCTGGGAACAGGAAATGTGAGCGCCAGGCTCCCTTCAAGCGTCGAGAGCTGGTTTGGCAACTTTATGATCTGGAGTCTTCGGGTCGACAGTGTGAAATAATGTTAAAACGGTTTTAGTACGTCTGTTCTTGTTCTGACGTGCTTGCTAGAATCTGGTGTACGTATACATGTTCCCCTGTAATATCACGAGCATAATAATGTTGGCAACTGGTAAGCGGTATGGGGAATCCTCTTTGCAGTCGACCTTGAGGTGAGGACTCAGGGCATTCATCTCGTGGCTCTCTCCTGATCAAATGGGTCTTGCTGAAGTCACGGCTTGATCTTAAAGGAAGTGGAGCTGTAACCTACCAAATTCCTTGCAACAGTATGACTCTTGAACTTAGGTAGTTGCAACATTCGCAGTAGAAGCAAGCAGGGGAGGTTATCTTCTCTGTTTGATCATGAGATATCACTCACTACCATCACGACACTAACCTTTCCTCAATAATTTAACCACCAACGATACTACTCCATGACCTCACCTACTCTCATATACCAGACGTTCTTTTTTGCTTCGCTGGTTTTTCACCGAGCGAGCTTGCGAGTGAGGTGAAAAAGTCTGGGCACGAGAGCAGACCTCATCACTATATAAACTTTAATATTTCTCCCTTCTTCTCTCTCCATATCTTCTGGTTTCGCACCAAACCCGCTTTCTTTTCACAGGGGCTAACAGGTGTACCGGGAGTTTCGGGAATGTCACTCTTTACCAAAAAGCGCATCATCCCACTAGTCGGGCTGCCCTAATCATCTAAGGCTTTGGTTCCTGTATATATGGTATTAAGCATATATATTGGGCACCTTTGTATGACGTGGTTTGTTCTACCGCCGCTGTTTCAGTTTGTGCAATAGTAGGACACCTACAACAGAGCGCAACTTCAAGTTTAGTACCTTGAAGTCGTGGAGATGGCTCTTACTTTGCTGCAGGGCCTGCGAGGTGTATAAGTTTTTTCCCTTCGGGGTTTTTACTTCCTGCTTAACCTTTGGGAAGCCCCCGGAAATGCAGTAATGTTATTCTTTGGCTGCCTTGAAAGGAGGGGATGAGATTGTTACATTTGCGGGGTGTGCCACTTGAAGACCGGATTCTAAACTTAATCGCTAGAGATCTCGCTGTGGTGCTAAGTCACTGTTATCTCGTACCCAGGCTGCGAAAATAAACTAGCCGAGCGAGCTTGCAAGCTAGGCTAGAAATCTGGGTACGAAAGAAAAGTCACTGCAAGGCATATCCGTATTCCCTACATACCAGTACCCGGGAACAAGAGATATGACGGCGTTGGGTTCGATAGGATTTGAATGACTAGATGATCATCAGGCACTTGCCGGGTCTCTGCTGGGTGGAGGCCAGAAAATGATCCAGGTCGATTTATCTTACAGTTTGTCTCATGTACAATGAGTGCTAAAGCCCGAAGTAACAGATACCCAGAGCTAAAAAAACACAGTACGACTGTCTCGACACCGGCATACTGAATCCGCATATCACATGACCGTGAGGTTTTTTTGTTTTTGTTTTAATCATACTGTATTCACTCTACTTAGAGTATGACAGCCCCTTAGTCCCCTCCGCCTCCGGGCTGGCCGGCTAGATGGCGGAGCTCCACTCCTACTACCCGTCGTCCCCTTCATGACCGTGAGGTCTCGTCCGGCGGCAAGGAAAGCATTCCGGGTGGATGCTTTTTGGAAGGATCAACAGAAGGAACACGCCATAGCAATTGCATAAAACCATTACATAGCTTATGTAGGACGACGGAAGGATAGCGATGCACTGGAATTTTGTAGCGGTAGAAATGGATATCTGAGGTGGGAGCAGCTGTCCGACACCCAGGGCAAAAGTGTGATAACCGTAGGTTTCCAGCCTGGGGTCTTGGTGTTTATAGCACCTATCGAGCATTGCAGGGTTGAACCTGCAGCAAGTGCTTCTAACACCATGCTCACCCGGCTAAGTAAGGAGATAGCTTCTTACTAAATCAATGGGTTTGCCCGTGACCATGCAAACTTTGTGGCTAGCTACGGCGAGGATGGTGAGCAGTGGAGGGACGCAAAGTTCCATCCGCCGGTTACCTTGTGATCTGGTCATAGGCTCGAGCCTCCTCGAAGCAAGGGACTTGAGTCGTGTTGTCCATGGCCACATCCATGCTTGCCAGTCTCGTGAATTAGTCTAGAGATTGGATCTTGAGCCAATTCGTCTCGTGTGCAGCATTAAATATTGCGTCTCATGTCCAACTAGAATATCTCGGGACGGGAGCTCTGAATACCAAGGAACTTGGTCTTATTGAAAGATATTGCGGCATCTCGTCTTCAGCAGGTACACTCATGCCTCAACCCTGTGTTTCTATGATGTCTTTTGACCGGAAGTGTGGTTCGAAGCTGATTTTGATCACTTTATATCACTCATGGGATCTCGAGATATTTCATTCCGCGGCCAGCACAAGACGTTAACTGCAGCAAACGGTTCCATTGGAAAAGGCTTGTATTCTCTACCAATGGTGGTGTTGAGGGGCAACTGAAGGAATTGTATCTCTGAGAGGGCTTCGGTGATATACCTGGTATCACCCCCTCTCTCTTCTTTTTCTCTCCACACATTTTGAACGTTGTAACGAACCTTTAATCTTCTGCTTCATCACGTTGCAATAGCATCTGACTATATACAGGTTGATCCTTTCGGATATCGTGCTGCTTCGGGTTCCAGAGACTATCATTGTTCGTAGGCCTCAGACGGACCCGTTTCGCGACCTAGTGGAGGTTCTTCTCTCTTCGGTGGGGAGGCTTGACACTTTGGCCTCTTAAATTATTCACCTCCTCTACAAAGCCATAGATACTTGTCTTCAATATGATTTTTGTGATAAAACGTTATATATGGTAGGACTCGAGGATACATTAGGGCTTGTAAATGTATCTCCACTTGGATAGCTAACTATCTAGAACGCACTACGGCTATGGACCAATGACTAGGAACGGAGGTAACTTGTCAGATCTGCTTCTGGTTTGGATTGATGTGCCGTGGGCTTAGACACATCTTGGTGCCTGTGCGGTCTCAACTTGACAACAGCGTTGGAGCGAGATGGGCCCCAGATGATTTTGACGTCTAGGTTCCCAAGAGGTTGCTGCAGCATGTTCTACACATAATTTTTGCATAGATGGGGTTGGGGGTCTGAAACCGCAAAAGCTCCACTAGTGAGCGGTTGATGACTCTTGCATTACAGAAAATCATCCTTATGTGTATTTCCTTGGGGCATATCCGGGTAGTATATTACCCGGGCGCTTTCCTTGAGCAATGCTCTCGAAAGAGTGTTCCGGTATACATAGAGGTTCATCCTGCGCTCATATGTGTCTGTTCTAGTATCAATCCCCATTTCTGCCTAGGCTACCGAGAGGTGTAGCCTATTAGCTCGCGCTGACTGGTGGGAGTCAACGGCTTCGGCGCCAGTTGACGGAAGGGACTGTAGCACGACTAATATCTAGCAGCGCGATTGAATCCATGCACATTATGGAAATTGTGCCTATGTTGCTTCAGCATTTGTTGATCTTCAAACGGTGGGAGATTAGTAACGCACGCGGCCGGGCTGGAGTTCGGCGTCGGTCGCCAGTACTCTAGCATTTTGTATAGTGTGTAACAGACGGTATTTGGGCAGGTATTTTCAGGACTTTATGATAAAGGAAAGGTTGAAAAATATGTTGAGAGAGGTGCAGATTGGTAGCACGAAAAGCTCGTCTGGGCAGCAGGGGGGGGAAAATAGCGTAGAGCTCATGACTTTATCACACCGCATACTTACTTAAACACCCGCCTCTTCGCTCCGACTTTTGTCTCCACCGTGTTCTATTACCTCGCCTCTCCTCTCCGCTCTACGGTCCATACCCGCCCAATAGCTTCTCCAGCTCACCTTCTTTCTCCACGGGACTTTCGGCTCACATCGCTCCTTCCTTTTCCTACTGTAGAACTATACTCTTGTCCTTGGTCAGGACCCTTTTTGTCAGGAAAAACGAGCTTCGATGGCAGCCAAGATTAGCGATGCACCAAAATTGGAGAAGAAGCCTGTGAGCTTCTCGAACTTGCTCCGTGAGTCCCTGGGAAGTCGTTGTGTCGCCCGGCGCGGCTACTGATTGGGTTTTTGATTCGCAGTCGGAGCTGGATTGAACATGTTTGAGTAAGTTACATATTACAACTCTCCTCGCTGTACAAACATTGGATCGCAAGAAGCTGATGGACTGGTTTACAGGGTCACCACCTTGGGACAGGTACGTGAATCTACAAATCTATGCGATCCAGGCAGCTAACCTCGTTTTTCGCCGTCGCCTGTAGCCGCTGGAGGTCATTAAGGTGTGCTTATCTCCCCTATCTATGTTTCATTGCGACCCGGGGAAGCTGATTGTTGCTTTTTCTCTCCAGACGCACATGGCCGCTAGCAGAGGCGACAATGTCATTACCGCAATCAAGAAATCTTGGGGTCGCGGGGGAGTTCTCGGGTGTAAGTACCGCCTACCCCGCATCATGATACCAAGAATCCACATACTAACACCTCGGGGCAATTAGTCTATCAAGGGTTGATTCCGTGGGTTAGTTCCTCCAGCTTTTCCAAACTTCCCGAGGTTGCGAGCGATGTCCAACCGCATATATGGAGGCTACGGTCTTGGCGGCTGTGTTGCGCATGTGCTTGCGTCGAGCACCACCGTTAGACCGATGAGATCCGTTAGCTAATGCAACGGTCTAGGCTTGGATTGAGGCTTCTACCAAGGGTGCCGTGTTGCTTTTCGTGTCTTCTGAGGCCGAGTATGATCGACCAATTCCGGTATTTTTCTCTGCATTTGAAGCTAAATTATCTTGCTAGGTACCATGCTCGTACTTTTGGGGCCGGAAGCTTCACTGCCGGTATCACCGGAGGTGTCATTGGAGGTGTTGCTCAGGCTTATGCCACAATGGGTTTCTGCACCTGTATGAAGACGGTTGAGATTACTCGTCATAAGCAGGCCGCTTCTGGTGTGAAGCCCGCCTCAACCTTTGCCGTCTTCGCCGACATCTACCGCAAGGAGGGAATTGCTGGTATCAACAAAGGAGTTAATGCCGTCGCCATCCGGCAGATGACGAACTGGGGAAGCAGATTCGGTCTCACCCGTCTTGCTGAGGAGGGTGTTCGGAACGTGACCGGAAAGGAAGAAGGTGAAAGGCTGAATGCCTATGAGAAGATTTTGGCCTCTGCTCTTGGTGGTGGTCTCTCTGCCTGGAACCAGCCTATCGAGGTTATCCGTGTGGAGATGCAGAGCAAGAAGGAGGATCCGAACCGGCCAAAGAACTTGACTGTTATGAAAGCCGCTCGTTACATTTACTCGAACAACGGGCTCAAGGGTCTTTACCGTGGCGTTACTCCTAGAATTGGACTTGGCGTTTGGCAGACTGTTTGTATGGTTGGTCTTGGTGATATGTATGCAATCCCGATGTCTCGAAGAAATGAATGGCTGCTGACTATGGGGTAAACAGGGCGAAGGAAGCTGTTGCGAAGCTTACCGGTGAAGTTCCCACCGGAAAGCACTAGGCGGGTTTCACTGCTATCATCTATCGGTACCTTTGTTGTATAAATGGATGGGTGTTGGAAAAAAATAACGATGGGTTTTACTTTGGGGGGTTGTATTATGAGGATAGACTTTCTGGTGGTTTTATGCCCAAGGGTTCTGTTTTGCGCGATACCCGCGATACATACCTCGTGCTTCTTTTATAATGAATGTGTACTTATCTAGACATTTTGAATATATGTCGACATGTCGTGATGAGGACCAAGTTGTACTACTGCAGTCGGAATTGACTAACAGCAATGTCGTACAACGCTGTTAGCGTGACTGGGATTTTTGAAGAGAGCTTGCTTGGTTGGTTTCAGCCTCTGGACGACAACTCATCCACTCGCCCATTCACTCACAATCAAACAAAACGTCTGACAAACACCCCTTAGCTAAAAACACAGCTCCAGCAGCCTTCCAATTTCTGCACTATGGACCGTGACAGAGAGCGCGACCGCGACCGCGAGAGAGACCGTGGTAGGGATAGGGATAGGGATAGGGATAGGGATAGAGAAAGGGACCGTGACCGAGATAGGGACCGTGAACGCGACCGTGATCGCGATAGAGATCATAGAGATAGGAGGTGAGCTTGTCGCGACTTCTGCTTCTCTCGCTCACTAGTGTGTGTTGTGTACATACCTCTTGTGAGAAGTACGTAACCTATTCTGACTCTGTGCTTGCTTTTCCTACAAAGGTTCCGTGATCGTGACTTTGGTTCGCCCCATCGAGGTGGAATTGATTCTTATATCCCGACTACTCGTCGCCGCCTTTCCCGCTCTCCTCCACCTCCAAGGGGTGATAGCTACGTTCCTCGCGGTAGAAGACGATCGCCACCGCCTCCCTCAAGACCTAGATCTCGCTCGCGGCGGAGGCGTTCAATCTCTCGTGCATCTGCTGCTCGCGACAGAGATAGGGATAGGGATAGGGGAAGGTCCAGATCTCCGCCGCCTCGACGACGCTCCCGGTCTCGTTCACCCCCGAGGAGAAGAAGATCGCCCCCACTGCGTGCGGACTCCAGATCACCAAGGGATACTAGATTCAGGAGGCGGTCCCCCTCACCCACGCTCGTCAGGACGAAGGATAGGTCCCCACCACCTCCTCCATCGGCTTCGAGGCTGAGAGACAAATCACCGGTGTTAGAATCGCGTCCACCACCACCGCCTTCGGCTCCAGCAGCAGCTAGACGAGAGAACTCGAAAGAAAGATCACCGACAGTACGACGAGACAGACCACGTTCGAAAGATAGATCTCCAGCGAGAAGGGAAAGAACTCCACCGCCCAAGAGAGGTAGATCGAGAAGCCCTGGCTTATCTCGATCCGTTGAAAGACCAAGAAGCACCTCTAGGCCACCCTATCGCGGAAGATCGCCAAGAAAACGGTCGGCATCACCGAGATCCCCAATGAATCGACGTGGAGGTCGTTCCCGCACACCAAGAGGCTTTGGGAGCCGTAGATCACGATCTCCTCCCACATTCCGTGGCGGTGGTTTCAACAGAGGAGGTGGTTTTCGGGGAGGCGGAGGAGGCGATCGCTGGGCCAATTCACCAATAAGACCACGCTCTCCATTCCAACCCCGTGTTCGTACACCCAATGTTGCGCCTCCGTCAAGAAGGCGTCGCTCGATATCCCCCCCTCCAGCTCAGCATCCGCCCTCTCGTGGTCGTTCTTGGTCGAGAAGTCCTCCAGAACATCCCACGCCACGACGAAGTACCTCACCGAGCTCGAAACGGCGACCTGTATCACCACCGACCGTCGAGCCTTCGCCACATCATGCCCCATCCCGTCCTCGTTCCCGCTCACCAGCAAGAAATATAGAACCTTCGTCTCGACATGACTCACCGCGTGTCCCTCCTAGGCGATTCCCCGATTCTCCGGCATTCTCGGGTGGTGTGAACTCACGTGGTGCAGCATCACCAGCCCATCCAGCTTCAGGTCCTCGGTCACCACAGTTAAGAGCTCGGTCACCTCCCAAGGGCCCTAGAAATGGCATATCTCCACAGCCGCATCTCAATGGGCCTGGGCCAGCCATGGTACACCCCGACAGATTGCAGCATCTCTCGTCCAACGTCAATGGGTTTCCAGCTACCCCTCCCAGAGGCCCCTCTGGGACTGGAAGACCTCCGCCTACGCATCCACGTGGTGGTGGGGGATTTGCCCCCCCCCGTGCTATGCCGCCGCAGCAAACACCGCGTCCTCCGCCACCCATGCAGCCAAGAAATACACCTGTGGCTCCCCCAGTAGGACCGAGACGCGGACCGGCTATTACAGGACCCGGTACGCCATCTGCATCTACACCTCCGACCGCACCGGCAATTCCAACTGGCCCAAGAGCTGGCAACTTCCCTTACCGGAGCTCATTGCCATCGCAGGCGCCAGCAAGGTACGTTCCGGTTATCACGGGACCAGGGGCTATCATTCCGGGTGGAAGACTACTTCCACCTCACGACAAAGCCAGCGAGGATCGACTCGCAAGGCTGAGGGCGGAGGAAGTGAAACTACGCGAGGAACTGGAAATTTCCCGGGAGAAGAAGAGGAAAGGAATGTATGCGTGGGACAAGAGCAGGCGTGAGGCAGAGATTGCAAGCTTTAGGGTTGAGGTGGCAGAGAGACAGCTGATGGCGGGCGAGGTCTCGCTTGATTAGGAATCGAGTGCTAACGTTAACGTTCCTCCGCCCGGGGAGTGGAAGTTATGAGTTTGTGTGAGAGGGAGGGGGTATTTCGTGTAATATTTTTTTCTGAAAACTGCGTGATTAAGGCGGATGGAGTGTTGATTACTTACTACTTATCCTCTTAAATCGGCGCTTGATACCTCATTATGAAAAGCAGCTACTACTACTTACTATACTCTACTACCTTCAGGGGATTAGGCAGCGTCGTTGTAGGTAAGAGGATAATATTAGGCTGCATACCGGGCGATCTCAATTGTAATAATAGGTAGGTAATATGTGTGCGTGCATGGAATTAACTGGAGCCGTTACTTCCTACAGTTTTATGGGCTTGTACTCTACGATGGGGTTTAATTGGCATCGTTTTTGATACACGGGGTGGAGTGCTGTAATTCGCCTCGTATCATACTCACGGACCCCGAAATTTGTCATAAATGCCCGGTGCAAATCGACCTTTCGAACTGGGGAGTGGAATACAGCGTGAGGTCAAAGTCTCTAGGGTTAGGGATGGTTTGGAATGTATACTTTATTCGTGCTCTTGGCTGGACTTGCTTTGGAAGGATCTGTTTTCGATATAATGGCGCGGTTGTCTTTCGAGGAGAGGAAATGCAGAAAGCTGGGGCGTAAATATTGTCGGCTGGCGTCTTTGCCTTCCAGTGACAGCAATTAGAACACTACTCTTATGTTCAACCATTATCACTCTTGGTTTAAATCTAGCTAAGTCCTACAGGTTACGTTTTTGGGTACTAAATGCTGGCAACGGTAACGTTGGGTAGGCGAGTTCTAAATGGGATTCGTAAGAGGAGGCTAGATGATCTGTGAAGAGATTCATAACCTACTTTAGCTCTGGAGGAATCTCAGTTATATTAGTTTAATGAGCTTGAGGGTAATATATTATTTAAATATGCTATTGCGGTGGAATAGTAATGTCTGGCATGAAGTTGTAACGCGGAATTCGTGCATTAGTCAATTAGTATGTATTAGTTGATGGTAGCATTTCCTTGATTTTTACACTCTGAGTTTTTGCTTCTGCTCTCACTTGTACTCACTATTGACCCCTTATTCGGTTGCTGTGTGCTTGTTTCCATGTTTCTTGTTCTGGTACTTTGGTTTGCATTGTGGCACGAGGGAGCAAATGTCATGGTCAAAATGAACGGACAATTCAAGTGGTGCCATCGTATCCTTATTTTTCTGGACATGTTCGTGGGAGTTTTTGTAGATCCGGCCGAGTTGTATCTTGCTTGAAATTGATCTCCGTCACATGGTATTCACGGCTCTCACGGAAGTTGAATCAATAGGTATAGTGACAAAGCGTACGCGTACGCATCTGGGGACTAATTTTGCCTGTTATTTTTTTTTTTTTTGTTTTATTCATACTGTATGCACTCTAATTAGAGTATGACAGAGCCCCATATCCCTCCACCTCCGGGCAAGCCGGTTAAATGGCGGAGTTCCCCACCCGCTACCCTTTGTCCCCTTCACACCGGGGGGCTGGCACTGGGATTCGAACCCATAGCATTGTGACCGTATACCCCACCTATACTTTCAGGAGCGATACCACTGCGCCACGGGGCCAGCCCCTTTGCCTGTTATTGGGTGGCTAAAGCCGTGACCAACTGAAGTTTTGTATATACGTACTTAAGTACTTATATATATATGGATATGGGATTCGTCAATGGATGGCATGTATTTGCTATCGGACAGTCGATCTCTGCATGTCTCAACGTTCCTGCGGCTCAGCCGCAGTCAGCCTGACTCCTTTTTTTAGAATTTCAGCTCGGCTTGGCGATATCGTATCTCAACTTGCAGAATGCTTTGCGTGTCAATTCATGATGTACCCTATACTTTTGCTCTGATTCTAGGCTTCAACTCACACATTTTTGCTTTATTTACCTCTCTTGTCACTTTGTCCCTTCATGAATTGTCTGCAACAGTATCCATTAGCTTCCTTGTAACTAGTGGAAGACCAACGGTTTAGGCGCTCCCCTTTTTAACTTGTAAAGTCGTTGTAAGGTATCAGTGACGCTGCTTGCGCTCTCGGCGCCGAGCGAGGCTGCGTACTGTACAACGATGTCGATCCGCCCTTCCGTGTTAGCGACACTCTCTCCATCCCACTTTCCTAGCAAGCAGCAGCAGCAGCAACAGCCCAACGGCAATCTTACATTCGTTTCTTCTACAACCTCCCGCCGGACATCGCCCGCGCAGAACGGCCACGGTTACGCTCCTCCCACTTCAGACTGGAATCCGAGAATGATTGCGGATGGCACTCATGCGAGGACAAGAAGTATCAGTGAGGTGATTAGGAGTGGACGGAAGAGAGCGCAAAGTGTTACCGCTACGGAAGTGGTAGAGACATTGAAAGCGCCTATTAGTTATAAGCTTGTTGTGAGTTTTCTCCTTTCTTTAGCAGTAAGAGAGAGGACTGGCTGATGGGTGGCGCATTTAGATTCTTTGTATTATTTGGTACTATTTCTTCCTACCTACAGACTCATCGTGCATATGCCACATCTATAATATCCTTGGGAACTGATTGTGACTGTCGCTCAAAACAAAAAGGTACCTGACGTCGGCGCTATCCAATACTTCGTCGAAAAGCATCCTCAATGCCTTTCCCAAGCCAGTGACCTTAACGGTAGTCCAGTTCGGCTTTGTGGCTGCATGGTGCATCTTGTTGTCTACGATAGGCCGGTTTGTACCGGCTGTTGGGCAAGCAATTCCGGGTCTTCAGGGAGGACTGAGGTACCCAAGTCGGCATGTTATCATGACAACCGCGCCGCTCGCATTCTTTCAGGTGGGCGGCCATATCGCATCCTCACTGGCTACCAACAAGATCGCGGTGTCTCTGGTACACACTATCAAAGTGAATACGCCTGTCCTCTCCCCTCCCCTGGCGCAGAGAAGCTGAAAGGAAACCAGGGAATGTCACCACTCTTTACCGTCGCCGCCTACCGTTTCCTATTCCAAATCCACTACAGCACAGCAACCTACCTTTCCCTCATCCCATTGACCCTGGGGGTCATGCTCGCCTGTTCTGTCGAATTCCGCGGCAACTTCTTCGGCGTCATGATGGCCTTCACCGGTGCCATCATCTTTGTGAGCCAAAACATATTCTCGAAAAAGCTGTTCAACGAGTCGTCGATTGCTTCAGATCTCAATGTTCCCATCCACCGCCGGAAACTGGATAAACTTAATCTCTTGTGCTACTCGGGTGGTCAGGCATTCCTGCTCACGATCCCGCTGTGGCTGTATTCCGAGGGATATGCGATGCTGAGCGAATATCATACCACGGGCGTCATCACATTATCGGAGAAGGTGGGGAAGCATGGACAGGTACCATTAACGGGGTGGGAGCTGGTGGCAGAGTTTGTGTTCAATGGGACAGTGCATTTTGCACAGAATATCATTGCGTTTGTCCTGTTGAGTTTGGTATCTCCGGTTACATACTCGGTTGCGAGTCTGGTCAAACGCATATTTGTCATTCTCATGGCGATCGCGTGGTTTGGGAGTCCGACCACGAAACTGCAGGGTGCGGGAATCTTTTTGACGTATGTAATTTACTACTCCGAAACGCGAGTTGGAGCTAATGGAACACAGGTTCTTGGGGTTGTATCTATACGACCGGGCAGGCGATGCCTCGCGGAAAGAGAAGGCATTGAGAGCACAGCATTTGAAACAGGTGGAGCCACTACTACCGTTAAACACTGGGGATGAGATGCGTCAGCACCATAGAAATGGATCTACCATAGCGGAGATGAAGAGTTCGTTGGGTACAGTCGCGGAGGCGGCGAATGGGAACGGTGTGGCATGGTTACCAGGGACTAGACAGGAGGAGACGTGGAAAACTACGCAGTGATGTGAGAAGGAAGATTCGTTTTGATATTATGGACGGACGGCATGTATTTAGAATTGCGTCAGGCAGCGACGGTTCGATTGGTATTGGAGTTCGGTGCGAAGGATACATATAGAGTGTTGGGTTCATTCTTTCCGTAGTCATCGCTGTACTGTACATATTCCCACAACCGCCAATGCCTATCCAGCAAGCTCCTCTTTCCGTCTTAGCATCCGCGAGTGCCGATCCATCTCCTCGACCAAATCCTTGATGCTCAGCTTGGTCGTGTCAAGTTTGATCTCGTGTCCGTCCTCTAATCCTTCTGTTAGCGTTGTCTCCTCCGGGTGGACGGGTGGGCGAGGGAGGGCAACGCACTGAATACGACCTCAACCCGACCGCCGACTTTAGAGGTCCGAGGTAGGACTGTAGTAACGATTTTCATGCCGTTTGCGCGCGCGTCCGGCGGCAGGAGTGACGCGAAGATCCGTGCAGTCTTTCCACCGCGCACGAACGGGTTGAAGCTTATTGAAGCGGAGGTGAGGTGGCGCGTTATCATTGTGGGAGTTGTGGGAGGTGTTTTTGGTCGTATGGTGGAAGGGAAATTTGGAGCCGCATGGAACGGGTTGGATATATTGCAACTCGATATACAACACCAACACCACCAATGCCTCGAATACTTACCGTCACTACTACTGTGAACTTCAATTTTCCAGCGCTACGTATTGTAGATCCATGAGAAATTCGGGGTAAGGGCAGGTATCTGCTCACTGGAGTAAAATGGTAACTACAGACAGACCGAACATTAGACGACGAAAGCAATCTGCTCCGGGGATTCATCCTCGCCTTGACTGCACCTGTCAGCAATTGCAAGTGGTTATATTCTAGGAATCATTGACCCATCTACTTTTCCGCAGGATTTGACCGCCGCCTCCAGCTCCAAAACTTTCCGCCCCAGCCTCAAGCCCCAAGCCCTCTCCTCCTATCCCTGTCACACTACTCAGGCCAAGCCACTGAGGTTCAAAAATTTCCCCGACATCCTTCTCATAAAACCTTCCTCCCACATCCCATCCATCTCACAACCACAACTACACACAAGTACGGTACCCCCCCCTCGTACCCATACACCTGCATCCCCCAATTATATGATGATTCGCAGGCATTTGGCTTTAGCCGCTCTCCCGCTTCCTGCGTGGAAAGCGGCGGTGATGAAAAACCACCGCTACCTTATAAACTCTTCTGATTTTTTTTGCTAAATACAATGCTTTTAACTTCTGCATTTTTATTTGAGGATGGGAGGCTGATTGATTAGTGACTTAGGTTTTCTGTGAGGGCAAGAGTGGTGGATGGGGGATAGATAGGAATAAAATTCGGTTGGAAAGATTGCTCTGACTGCTGTGATGTGATGTGAACGTGACAGCGAAAAGAAACATAAAGGTTATTCATTTCTCTTACTTTACTCCAATACGAATACATCAGAGCATGACGGACGATGAAAATGGGGGCGTAACCAAACGACATAAAGCAATAAACGCAGTTAACCGAATGTTCCCGCAAACCAGCCTGACAACGCATACAATAAAAAGAATAAAAAACCCAATGCCCTCCAATCCCAAAACCCAGAAAAGAGCCAGCACACTCAAATCATCATCATTATACAAAGCTTACCGCTTATCGAAACTACCTACCTCCCGTACTACTCCCTCCGCCGGCGCTACCACCTCCTGCTCCGCTACTAGCATTCCCGTTCCCATTTCCTCCTACCCCCGAGAGCTGAAATTCGGCCGTTTTCACCCTCTCCTTGACATCCAACTCCGTATCCTTCTTCATCTCCTTAAGCCTCTCCGCCCATCCCAATCCCCGGAGGACATTGATCCTACGCTGCACGCCCTCCGCCTCAGTCCCTTCCTCCTTCCACGTGAGGTTGATAACCACCCACGCCAACCCACTCCTCACATGCGGATTCCGGTGATTCCAGAAGCCCAGCAAAACCCTCAACAGATCCGTGCGCTCAATAATCCTCTGTCTATGTTTCGGCACTCCAGCCGCGATGTGGACGATGTTGTAGACAACGGCATTCACGATCTCGCTGGACTGGTTTGGCGTGGTGAGTAGTGTTTCGTAGAGTGAGAGTAGACGGTCGGCGCCGATGGAGTCGAAGACTTGGTCTATCATTGCGCCAACTTCGCTGCCGCAGATGAGGTTGCGGATGAATTCAAGTCCCTGCTCTTGCAGTGCTATTGCTTCCTTCCTGCTCTGCGCAGCTTGTGCGATACGCTCCTGTTTCTGCAATTGTTTGACAGCGGTGCGGACTTTTGGTGGCAGACGTTGTTCCAGGGGTGCAGTTTCGGGGAGGAGGACTTCGATCGCGGGGTCGTCGGCCATCTCCTCATCGTCGTCCTCATCTTCGTCAACTATGGGATCGGTGCTGGGATCTGTGTTGATGGTGGAAATTATCGACACGAGGTACTCAACGCCGAGGTTTTCCAGGCTGCGGCGCTTTGTAGTGGCATCCGCGTCCAACATGAGGTGCTTGATGGCCCACAAAGCATTGAGCCGAAGTGGTCTGTTGTTGCATTTGACCAGGTCGCAGAGCACATCCAGCGCACCAGCTTCCGAGATTGGCTTCCGCATTGGCGAGAAATCAAGGACCAGGTTGCAAACCGCCGCCGTGGCAGCAATTTTGACGTCGTCGTTCTCGTGGCGTAGGAGGTTGAACATTGGGATTGCGACTGCTGCATCGATGAGCGATGTCCGAAGGATACTAACCGATCGGGATACCGCGCGGATCACACCGCAAGCCGCGATAAGAACAGATGGGGGGTTTCCTTCTGCATTGTAATTATCTGGCGCAATTGGGGACTGTATCGGTGTCAGTGGCTTCAGACATTGTGAGACTACCGTCCGTAAAACGTCGGCGTCGATAATGATCTTCCGGTAGTCGTCCTTGAAGAGTCCCAGATTTGCCAGACACCGGAGCACACCCTCCTTCACTTTCATTCGATGGTTATACTCTGGATTGCTCTTCGATGTCGGTTCATCTGCTGGTGCATATGCGGCATCCCCATTGAACCCGTTTGCCGCCGAAGGTGATTCCGATACCTTCTTCAGAATTGTGGCTAGCTTCTTAACCGCGCCTGCGTCTATAGCCGCCTTCTGGAACACCAAGTTCTCAAGCACCAGTCTGGATAATACCGCCGGGGCTCTTTCCTCAACTTGCCACCTGTTCCACGTCTGCGCGTCAATGCCGCCGACCCCAGTACTCCCTATCCCAATGACCTTTCCACCCTCATCCAGCAGTCGCACCAAGACTGGAACAACTAATAACGCAACGTACGATACCAGCCTCTTCGCGACTAGCCCAACTAGAAACAAGTTTGTAAGTAAACTTGCAGCAGTCAGCCTCGTAATCGGATCTCCCGACCGCACTAAGCTGATCAACCAATTGATGAGTTCCGATTCCGCAATGTCTAGTGTAGGGTCCGTATTCTCCGGGTCTGTCGTTTGCGTTACAGCACGCAATCGTTCGTCCTCTTCCGGGTCCATTGTGTCTGCTCTTTGACGCATTGGTGTATCACCCCCACTCGAGCTCTCCGAGTCATCCTCTGCCCCAGCACCGCCGCTAATTAGCATTCGCTGCTCGTCGGTCAAGCCAGAGTGGACATTATCAGAGTGGTGAAAGTGCATGTGGGGATGTGGGGGGAACTGGTGGCGAAGCGCTGGAAAGCCCATCGCATGACTAGAAGTCGCGGACAACGGCGGGAATTGAGAAGATGTGGAAGAGGTGGTGGCGGCAGAGAGAGGTGGAAATGCTGAAGGTGTTATGATTTGTCGTGGAGTCCGAGACGAGTCTGATGATGACTTAGGCTGGGGAAGATGTAAGCTCATGGCCGCGCCCTCCGACAACTTCTTATCCGAAGTAGAGTACGGGAAAAGTGCAACTAGAGCAGGTGAAAACATGAACTCTATCGAACGAAGCTTGGACCCTCGGATGATTGTAGCAATGGCATCCAGTATAGGCGCAATTCTTGCATTCGGCGGTGCTTGGGGTGGTATTTTGGAATCGCTACTGCTCCTCTTTCTGTATTCGTCCGGTGCAAATGACGCCAACCTGGCAGCCAAAGCATCGAGAACTCCTGCCCCGACCAATAGCTTCTGGTGTAGTCCTTCCCGTTGGGCTGCTCCCTCCTCTGTCTCGCCACCAGTTGTATGCGGTACTCGCCCGCAAGACTTGGCAATCAAAGAGGCTGCTAGTGATATCTGGTCCTGCGACAATCGATCCGTAGAATCCTGAGATAGTATCTTGTGCAGATTCCGTAGGCCATCGGGAGTGTAGAGGGCGGATGAGATGGTCACTGCCGGGCATAACGGCACAGTCGGTGAGATATAGGTGTCTAGCATAGTGTTTAGGGTGCGCAGAGAGGAAATAATAAGCTTCGGAGGTGATTTATCCGGATTCAACGAGGTCGTGAGCGGGGCGAGTGCAGCTGATTGTAGGAGATGCAAGATGTATGGTTCGCCGCCTGTACCGTCGCACAAGAACTGTTAACACTCACTCCCTTTCACAAAATCGCCACGAATAGTAAGCAATCAAGCGAGCCAAGTAAAGCGGGAGTCAACGTCAGATCTCCCTGTCCGTGCGACAATGCGAAATACGAAAGGAAGTTGGCAGAGTTCAATCAAGGATGAGATGGCATACCATATGCTAGGCTACCGACAACTATCCCAGCTTCTACCTTTGCATCGAGTCCAGTCTTGTCCAGATACCCGTCGGTACCTAAGATGAAAGTGAGCGATTCGGCGATGCCCAAGCGCACAAATAGCTCTTTGGTCTGATCATGGCCAATCAGCCTATGCTTGATGGTTTGCAGAGCGTTAAGCACTGCGGCAGGCTCCGAGGATTGTAGCTGTGACAGTAGCGAAAGATACAATGACTCCTCCTCGGATCGAGTCATGGCGCAACTGAGAGTTTGAGATGGCAGCAATGCCGGGAGAGTGCAGCGAGGGATGCTGTGTTCTTAAGCTCGAGTCGAAAGTGAGTATGAGTATGACTTGGCGTGGAACTGTAGAATGAAGAGGTAGTGGTGATAGTGGCAGTGGTGGCGGTGGAAACTGGAAGACTCTTTTGCTATTGTAGCGGGTATGGGGCGGTGGTATTGATGTAGGGATGGAGATGGAGATGGGTTGGGAAAGGTTCGGCGCGAGGTCCAAGTTGCCGAGCGACGAACTCTCGTCCGTTCATGACATCCTGGTCACCCCATACGCATAGTACGCATATTTATTTCTCCACCTTTCTGCATCCCCCGATAGTCTCGATTTTGAAAGTTTATACTCACATTACTATGACGCTATCAAGCTACTTTTTATTCCTTTTTCTAGTGAACATGTTCCCTCACGTGACTGGTCGACGTGAGTGACATATTGTGCATCGCTGTCCTTATCTTACTATCTTATGCTGTCATTGATGGATCAGAAAGATTTGCAGAGTTTTCTGGAACAGGACGTCTGAACCCGAGATTGTTATCTATTGAATAAGGGGGGTTCGCAGTCGGTGAGTGAAGTTCGGAGCCACAACGGATGATGATTTTTGCTCCACTCCCAACCTCAATTCCCCGAGTGGTGGATTCACTTTCTAAGTTGTTATCACCAGTACTTCCACATAGAATTCTGCCTCGTTTCCTTCTCTTCGTATCTCATCTCAGAAAATTGACATGCAACCCAAGGCTTCCCGATTCGGAGATCTAAATACACACCAAAACTAAGGCTGCTGCAGCTACACCTTATTTAGTACAGGGTCCGCCCTTCACCTCCAGCTTCCAACCACCGCGCACCTCGTCCTCATTTTCCTCTCCACCACGTCCGCACCACCGCAATCATGACCATGGATACTTCCCCCGCGCAAGTGCGCGCCTTCCCAACACCTCTCGACATCAAAATGATAGTCTCAGACGTCGACGGCACGCTCCTCGACAGCACGCATACACTCCCAACCACCTCCGCAACCCACCAGGTGCTAAAACGTATTCGTACCGCTTACCCCTCACTCCCAATCATAATCTCCACGGGAAAGCACCGGCGCTCAACTGCCGACCTCCGCGAGCAACTCGACCTCTCCGGATTCCCGTGTTGTCACCTCAACGGCAATGTCATCTACTCTCCCACAGGCGAGATCGTGGCCGAAAGCGGGTTAGCTATTGACGTAGTGAAGCGCGTGTTCGACGAGATGCGTGCGGTTGGAACTAGTGTGTTTGTTTACGACTACACGACCGTGTACCAGGTCTTCCACGGGAAGGGGGATACCGGGCAATGGGCAAGGATACTGAGACAGTTTGGAGAGCTGGTGGTGGAAGATGAAGACGATGTGATGCAGCGCATTGAGCGCGGCGAGTTGAACCCGATAAAGATGGCGATTTGCCAAGATACCGAGACCATCGATGGTAAGCCGCCCTCCGAACACTCCGCGCTCCACGAAAGCTAATGGCAAGCAGGGCCTAAGGGGCTACTACAAACCGTATTCCCCGCGTCTGCGTTTGCGTTCACGAAGGCACTGCCGTTCTGCATTGAGATGATTCCAGCGGCACATAACAAAGGCACTGCGTTGACAGCGGTGCTGAAATACATGAGTGCTGTGTCGGGGGAAACTATCAAGCCCGAGAATGTGATCGCGTTTGGAGACGGCGATAACGACGTCAGCATGTTCCACGTTGCGGGGATGAGCGTTGCTATGGGGAACGCGATGGACTGTGCAAAAAATGCGGCGACGTGGGTGACGGAAAGTAATGATGATGGCGGTGTTGGCAGGTTTTTGGAGAGGGTTTTTTGGCCGGTTGAGAATTAAGCGTAGATAAATTTGGTACTACTAAGAGTATATAGACCGGGATATAAAACATACTTATTAAACACATAATTGACCCATGGTGCAGGACATCCGTTAAAGGGTTGAAAATTGACCAATTGAATAACGAAACCACAAAATCTCACTCGATACGTAGTCTATATATCAAAGCGGGGGCGGGGTGTAGAGCCGCCGCAATCTTTCTACCAACTATACCCACGCCCAAGCAATGTCTTCCACAACATCCCTCGACACCTCCGCCTCAACCCTCACCGCCTTCCCACCCCCAAGCCCCCCATCACTCCAACCCACTTCCACAACCTCCAGCAACACCACCACCAAAGACGAATCCTCCACCTCTCGTCCCACCATCTCCACCGACGCCGTTCTAAAACCCTCCGACCCCGTCCCAGAAGACTGGAAACAAGTCTCAGGAATCGAATTCAACTCCTTCGCCAGCCACGATGTCACCGTCCCCCAGCTCCTCCAATCAATGGAGCGTATCGGCTTCCAAGGCTCAAACCTCTCCCGCGCCGCCGAAATAATCAACAAAATGCGTACCTGGCGCGGTGCAGACGGCGAAAAAGCAACCATCTTCCTCGGCTACACTTCGAACCTCATCTCCTCGGGTCTACGGGAAACACTCCGCTTCCTGGTAGAACACAAGCACGTGAGTGCGGTTGTAACCACGGCGGGTGGGGTCGAAGAAGACTTCATCAAGTGTCTCGCACCCACATACCTAGGCGCATTCCATCTCGACGGCGCAACACTACGGAAAAAGGGGTTGAATAGAATCGGAAACCTTATCGTTCCTAACAGTAACTACTGCGCCTTCGAGGACTGGATCATCCCCATCTTTGACGCCATGTTAGTAGAGCAGGAGGAGCAAGGTGTGCACTGGACCCCGTCATCTATCATCCGCCGACTTGGAAAGGAGATAAACGACGAGAGAAGTGTTTATTACTGGGCGTACAAAAACGATATCCCTGTGTTCTGCCCCGCACTCACGGATGGAAGTATCGGCGATATGCTGTATTTCCACACCTACAAGTCCTCGCCTGCGCAGCTGCGGTGCGATATCGTCGCGGATATAAGGAGGATCAATAGCATTGCTGTTCATGCGCCGAAATCGGGGGCGGTGATATTGGGTGGCGGAGTGGTGAAGCATCATATCGCCAATGCGAATTTGATGAGGAATGGTGCGGAGTGGGCGGTGTTTGTGAACACGGCATCTGAGTTTGATGGCAGTGATGCGGGTGCAAGACCTGATGAGGCGGTGAGTTGGGGGAAGATTAAGGTGGATGGGGAGAGTGTTAAGGTTTATTGTGAGGCGACCATTGCATTTCCGATGCTAGTTGCCGCGACTTGGGGAAGCGCTGGAACGGGGACAGCCGCGGAAAATGTATAGTGAGTGGCTCAGTGGAAGGTCCTCAGCGTTTTTGTGGCTGGGATATCTTTTGATAGCGTTTGTGTATTGTACAGTACAAAAGCATTCAGACAGTAATGTATTCTTCTTCAACGTTCAACAACTAGCGTATTAACTGGTCTATGGTACTGGAGTCTTTGTCTATAATATTAATATATTTTCTTTGGTTTTAAACGATCGAACGAGGGTATGGTTCCTGCTGCCGATGAGGGTTCGAAATCAATAATCACTCTGGCGCAACTTTGCAAAACCGACCTGCCTATATATATATATATATACTATGCCAAAAAAACCCGTTTATTGATGTGACTGCAGTGCCACATTTACCCGAGTGCAGCATGACTCCCAGAGTCCAGTGATTGTAGCATATTACTAAATTCAAGATTCCAATTACTGGGGAATAGCTCAAAATACCACAGTAATACAAGATAGCAGCAAATATGACATTGTAAATGATTGAGTATTTAGTTGAATGGGGTAATATTGGTCAATTGAGCAGCATTGAGCATTTGCA